>CERC01066864.1_pt1 | contig 268179 bp, 246 predicted proteins | sample 530921 | NCBI WGS metagenome assembly CERC01 (sample SAMEA2621099, study PRJEB7988) | marine metagenome | isolation source: saline water (ENVO:00002010), including
CCCATTATTTATATAAAAAGCCTACTTTCGAGTAGGCTTTTTTTTTGTCCAAAACCTTGTCATTGGCGAATAGGCTTCCATTTTTCTTTGCCTTTCGCTATTCCAAATCCTAAAATGTTATTAATGATACAAAAATTACTTAAATCAAATTTGTGGCTTTTATGCGTGTTGGCTTTTTTTAACATTGTATACTATGCCTTTTATAAAAACTTTCCTGATAATACACTTACTATTTCAAGTAGTGATAATGACTTAAGCTATTTTAGTTATTACGTTTCTTCTTTATTTACCTTGAGCTCATATTATGTAGGTGTTTGGATTGTTGCACCATTTGTAACCTACTTTTTTATATATAACACTGTGTTGAATAAGCGACATAAAGAGTTTGATCTATTTATTCCTTTTTTATTATGTGGATTTTTCTTTTCTCTAAGCTTTATTTTTTTTCCAGAATTTATTGGAAAAGGGTTGCTTCATAAAAGCGATAAGGTTCTAGATTCATATATTGTGTTTTTTATGGTTCTCCTTTTTGGCTTTTTTGTAGCATTGGTCACCATGAGAAGTGCTTTTTGGGATAGTCTTAGCATAATGCAAACTCAATTGGGACAGTTGGGTGGAACCATTGGGCGATACTTAAATATTGCCTTTAAACATATGGAAAAGACCATTGGAACTTTACGTTCCAAAAGCTCTTCTGTTGAACTAAAGACAAAGGCCATCGGGTTTTTAAAAACAGGGATTAAAAGGCCAAATACTGAAAAGCTGTTGCCTAGGAACACTAAGAAGTTAACAAAAGCAACTGCTGAAAGAAAAGACCGAGAGATAAGTACCCCTGTTAAGAACGATCCTGCTTCAAAAATAGTTGAGGAGAACAACTTAGCTCCTAACCCTCAAATGCCGGCGGTTGAAGAGAAGAAAGAGGAAGTTGTAGCAGAAAATAATATCCAAGATAGCGGTGATTCAAAAAAACAAATTAAATCTTCAGTAGGCTCAATGGAAAACGAAAGCTTTTTCCAAAGTGAAGAACTAATTGATTGCATAAGCGATAATACAAACCATGAAAGAATTCAAGGACCTGATAAGCACTACTTTGACTCAATCTGTTCAACAATTGAGGGTAAGTTAAATGAATTCAACGTTCGTGGACAAATTATCAATATTCTTAAGGGACCAGTTGTCGACACATTCGAATTGGATCTTGGAGAGGGAATTAAAGCTTCTAAAGTAAAGGGTCTGGAGGACGATATTGGCCTTGCCTTAAATGGTGCACCTATAAGAGTTGTTTATCCGCTTAAAGGAAGGTCTACTATTGGTATTGAGGTTCCTCGTAATCCTAGAGAGTTTATTTACCTGGATGAAGTTCTCCAAACTCCTGTTTTCAACGAATCAAACAATCGTTTGCCTATTGCAATGGGGAAAGATGCCTTTGGTGAGGTCGCTGTAGTTGATTTAGCAGGTATGCCACACATGCTTGTGGCCGGTGCTACAGGAGCAGGTAAGTCAGTTTTCATTAATACTCTTCTTGTTTCTCTGATCATAAAGAAAAGTCCAAAAGAGCTAAAGTTAGTTCTTATAGATCCTAAGCAACTGGAATTGGCATTATTTTCGACCCTTCCACATTTGATGCTTCCTGTTATTACAGAGGCCAAATCAGCTGCCATTTCCCTTCTTTGGGCCGTTGAGGAAATGGAAAGAAGGTACACCATACTTAAGGAGATGGGCGTTAAGAACATCGAAGGTTTTAATAAAAAATTAAAGGCAGCTGGCCCTTCTATCCTATGGAAAATAAGTCAATACTATGAAAATGGTGACGAGGAAGGATATGAGCTACCTTACATTGTGATTGTTATAGATGAATTTGCAGATTTAATCCTTACAAAATCCGGGAAAGATATTGAAACCAATGTGAACCGTTTAGCAGCTAAAGCCAGAGCAGCTGGAATCCATTTGGTGTTGGCGACTCAACGACCGAGTACTGATGTTATCACTGGTGTAATTAAAGCAAACTTCCCTACCCGTGTGGCCTTCCGAGTAACAACCGGCCATGATTCAAAAACCATCCTTGACCAGTACGGAGCGCAAAAGCTTCTAGGTAAAGGTGATATGCTCTATAAGCATGGTGTTGAGCTTTTAAGACTACATTCTTCATTTGTAGACGAAGGTGAAATTGAGGTTTTAGTTGAAAAACTTTCAGAGATTCCAAGTGAGTTTAATGAAGAGGCAATTAAATTTCTTGAAACTGGAGGGGAAGAGGACCCTGAATCAAATGGGGAAGTTACAAGTGGTGGAACTTATGTTTCTGGGACATCGGATGACCCCGTGTATCAAGAAGCACTTCAAGTTGTCATGGAATCTGGACAAGCTTCTGCATCCATGTTGCAACGCCGCTTGAGAGTCGGTTATAACAGGGCCGCAAACATTATCGATGAACTTGAAAGAAATGGTATTGTAGGTCCAGCACAGGGCTCTAAACCCAGGAAAGTTTTGGCAAGACCGGATTAATTCCCTCTTGCCTTTCACCCGGTATTCTGGTATTTTTCCTTAACTTTTTAACAATATAATCGCTTGATTTGGATGGTCCACTCTGTGGCTACAAGCGATGCGATTAAACCAACCAGGAGACATTCATGGCAAAGAGTTTAGAACTCAAAAACCTTCTAGAGGCTGGAGCTCACTTCGGTCACCAAACTCACAAGTGGAACCCTAAGATGAAACCATATGTATATGGCGAAAGAAACGGGATCTACATCATCGATCTACAAAAAACTGTTCCAATGGCACAAAAGGCCTATGATTTTATTAAAAAGACTGCACAGTCTGGGAAGTCTGTACTTTTTGTAGGAACTAAAAGACAAGCATCTGAAACTGTTAGAAAAGCCGCAGAAGACTGTGGAGCCTTTCACGTAACTAACAGATGGCTTGGCGGGATGCTAACAAACTATAAGACAATCGCCCAGTCTATCGACAAACTTAGAAAAGTTGAGAAGATGAAAGAAACTGGCGACTACAAGCTTCTAACTAAAAAAGAGCAATCTAAAATAGAAAAAGAAGTTACTAAGCTTGAAAGAAACCTTGGCGGTATCAAAAACATGAGAAAGCTTCCAGGGGCTGTTTTCATCGTTGATCCAAATAACGAAAGAATTGCTGTTAAAGAAGCAAACAACCTAGGAATCCCTGTTGTGGCAATCACTGACACAAACTGTGATCCAGAAGGTGTGGATTTCATCGTTCCAGGAAACGACGACGCGATTAAGTCTATTACACTATTCCTTGACTACTTTTCAGGTGCTGTTTCTGAAGGTGGAAGAGGTGTTAAGAGAGAATCAACTGGTGAAGCTGGAAAAGACGTGGATCTAGAAAAAGAAATTCTTGAAAAGTACGAAAAAGACGTCGAGCTTAAAATGGCCGAGCAAGAGGGTGAAGAGTAATTAACTTTTAAAATAATAAGGATTTAACTATGTCAGCTTTTTCAGCTAAAGAAGTAAAAGAATTAAGAGAAAAAACTGGTGCCGGAATGATGGATTGTAAAAAAGCACTATCCGAATCAAACGGCGATATGGAAGCAGCGGTAGACTTCCTAAGAAAGAAAGGTCTTGCAGCTGCAGCTAAAAAAGCAAGTAGAGTAGCTGCTGAAGGACTTGTTGGTGCAGCGGTTGAGGGGAACGTTGGTGTTCTTGTTGAAATCAACTGTGAAACTGACTTTGTTGCTAAAAACGCAGACTTCCAAGCTTTTGTTAAAGAAGTTTCAAACCATCTTCTTTCAAGCTCTGCTACAGATGCAGAGGCATTAAAAACTGAAAAGATGGGAAGCAGAACTGTTCAAGAAGCAGTTCAAGAGCTAACGCTTAAGATTGGCGAGAAAATCGACGTTAGAAGATTTGCTAAAACCACTCTTGAAGGTGAAGGTAAAATTGGTCACTACGTTCACGGTGGAAAAATTGGTGTTCTTGTTCCTGTTTCCACAGAAAGTGCTGATGCCGCTAAAAAACCAGAATTTGAAGAACTAGTTTCAGACCTTTGCCTGCATGTTGCGGCTGCAGATCCAAAGTTCATGACTGCTGATCAAATTGATGAAGATTTTAAGGCAAGAGAAGCTGCTGTATATGAAGCTCAACTTAAAGAGCAAGGCAAGCCAGAAAACATGATACCAAATATCATTAAAGGCAAGCTTAACAAGCTAGCATCTGAAGTATGTTTGATGGATCAAAAGTTTGTTAAAAATCCGGACTTGTCTATTAGCAAACTTATTAAAGAGTATGAGGGTAAAGTCGGCTCATCTATCAGCTTGAAGGGATTTGAAAAAATCAATCTTGGAGCTGGTATTGAGAAGAAGCAAGACAATCTCGCTGACGAAGTTGCTAAACTGACTCAAGGTTAAGAAAGATAAGGGGCTTTCAAGGCCCCTTTTTTTTTTGAAAGGAAAGTTTTATGAAATATAGTCGAGTTCTTCTTAAACTATCTGGTGAAGCATTGGCCGGAGACAGAGGATTCGGAATAGACGGCGCGGTTCTGGACAAAATAGCTACCGAAATAGCTGACTTGCATAAGCTTGGAGTTGAAATCGCTGTTGTTGTGGGTGGAGGAAATATTCACCGAGGTGTGGCCGGTGCTACGACTGGGATGGATAGATCCACTTCTGACTATATGGGGATGATGGCAACAGTAATTAACTGTCTTGCTCTTCAAGACAACCTTGAGAGAAGAGGGCTTTATACTAGGGTGCTATCCGCGATAGAAATGAAAGAAGTTTCTGAGCCATATATCCGAAGGAGAGCGGTAAGACATCTTGAGAAGAAAAGGATTGTCATATTTGCTGCGGGAACTGGGAACCCATACTTCACAACTGATACAACCGCTGCTCTTAGAGCGAATGAAATTTGTGCAGATGTGATAATGAAGGCCACAAAGGTCGATGGAATCTACGATATGGATCCTATGAAGCACGAAGAGGCCGTAAAATTTGATAAGCTTTCCTATATTGAAGTCTTAAACCGTGGACTCAAGGTCATGGATTCAACTTCAATAAGTCTTTGCATGGATAATGACATGGATATTATAGTTTTTGACATGTTCCAACCTGGCAATATTCAAAAAATCGCTGCTGGTGAAAAAGTGGGAACTTTAGTTACAAAAAAAGATTAGCTCAAGGAGTCTAGATATGATGGATCAAATTAAATCAACTTTGGATGAACAAATGACTAAAGCAATAAAGTCATTACAGCGCGAATTTACAAGGGTTAGAACTGGACGTGCTAACGCTAACATTCTTGATGGCGTTACTGTGGACTATTACGGAAGTCCAACTCCCGTTAATCAGGTTGGCCAAGTTTCAACTCCAGAGGCAAGGCTTCTTCAAATCCAACCATTTGATAAAACAATTCTTGGGGATATCGAGAAAGCTATTATTAACGCCAATCTGGGTGTAACTCCATCTAATGATGGAAACTTTATAAGGATCCAATTTCCAGCTCTTACTGAAGAGAAAAGAAAAGACCTTGTAAGAGAGGTTAGGAAAATGGGCGAGGACGCAAAGATTGCTATCAGAAATGCTCGTCGTGATCAAAATGAAGTGGTTAAGAAGGCTGAGAAAAATAAAGAGATCACAGAAGATGATCTTAAAAAGTTTCAGGACGAGATTCAGAAAATCACTGATAAGTATGTAGGTGATGTTGACTCTACTGTAGAAGCAAAAGAAAAAGAGCTTTTAACAGTTTAAAATGTCAGATCTCAAGCATGTTGCTATTATTATGGATGGAAACGGACGATGGGCCAAGGAGCGCCGTCGTCCTCGATTCTGGGGCCATATAAAAGGCTCTCAGGTCGTAAGTAAAATTGTTAGCACTGCTGTTGAAAGAAAACTCGAAGCCCTTACATTGTACGCATTCTCCACCGAAAACTGGAGCAGGCCCCAAGAAGAGATAAATGTTCTTTTTAAGCTTCTAGAAAAATTCCTTAAAAGAGAGCGTGAAAAGATAGTTTCTAATAATGTTCAATTCGAGATTATTGGTAATATCGATGGTCTAAATCAAAGAACAAAACAACTTATTAAAGATATTCAAAAAGAAACTAAAGACTGCACTGGTTTAAAATTGAGTTTAGCTTTTAGTTATGGTGGCAGAAAGGAAATTGTCGACTCTGTTAATGCTTTTATAGAGAAGAATCCAAATGTTGCCATTACTGAGGAAGATATTGAAAAAAATCTTTATAGACCTGATTCTGGCGATGTAGACCTTCTTATTAGAACTGCTGGAGACCAGAGGATTTCAAACTTTTTGCTATGGCAATGCAGCTATGCTGAATTGTATTTTAGTCAGACAAAGTGGCCGGACTTTGGCCCACAAGAATTTGTACAAATTTTAGATAAAGTCAGTTGTAGAGAGAGAAGATTTGGCACCGTCTCAAATGGTGTTAGCATTGAAGAAGCAAGACAATTGGCAAAAAAACAGCGGGAGGCCATTTCACATGGAAGCTAAAGCTATATCTAACACCAAGTTGAGGGTCTATTCTGCGCTTGGTATGCTTCTCATTCTGGTTGCTGCTGTGGCACTGGGGCAAGGAGCCTCCTTAGCACTTATAGGCATTGTTGGTCTGCTCGTTTTAGATGAGTTTATAGTTAATTTTCTAGAATTCTCGCGTAGGCACCTTAGTTACATTTTGTCCCAAGTTTCATTTATTTTAGGATACGTGTATTTTAATTGGGTCGAAATTGGGGGGCTATTTTTTAAATCATTCAATAACGCTGGCATTGTACTTAATGCCTTGATGCTCCTGTTCTTATTTGTTTCAAAGCATGACTCCAAATTACTTAAAAAAAACCTTAAAGGCCTAAGCTTTTTGATGGGAGCCCTTTTTCTAATTCCTTTTATGAACCTGTCGGCTTTGGCACATTTTTCAGAGTGGAAGGCACTTTTTGCAGGAGTTGTGGTTCTCAACTTTAGTGTGGACACAGGCGCGTGGTTTTTTGGGAAAAACTATGGAAAAAAGAAACTTTGGCCATCTGTAAGTCCTAAAAAAACGGTTGAAGGCTTTATCGGTGGAGTTTTAACCTCGGTTGTTCTTTCCGGTCTATTTTGGACGGTTACATTTAATCTTGTTTCATTTCAACTGCTTATATCATTTTTAATTATTGCCTGCTGTGCTCAGTTGGGAGATTTGATACAATCAAAAATGAAAAGGCAGTTTAGCATCAAAGATAGCTCCAACCTCATTCCCGGACACGGCGGGGTTTATGACAGAGTTGATAGTCTTTTGTTTGTTGCTCCTCTTTTTCTCTTCGTAATTAGAAATTTAAGGTAGTTAAAACATGCTAGAAAAAGTGTTGATTTTTATAGTCTTTCTAGGACCATTGGTCTTTTTTCACGAGCTGGGACATTTCTTTTTCGCCAGACTATTTGGAGTAAAAGTAGAAGTATTTTCAATAGGCTTTGGGCCGAAGCTTCTTAAATGGAAAAAAGGAGCTACTCAATACGCAGTATCCCTAATCCCTTTAGGGGGTTACGTAAAAATGTTTGGTGACGACCCCCTCTCGGCCGATGAGCTGAGCGAAGAAGAAAAAAAGGTGGCCTTTACTCATAAGACTAAGTGGGCGAGGTTCTGGATTGTATTTGGCGGTCCTTTGGCCAACTTTATCTTGGCCTTTTTCATCTATCTATCTCTGGTAACTTTTGGTGAAAATGTTCCTCAAGCTAGGTTCGGTCCACTGAATAATCAAAATACATTTTATGAGCTTGGTTTTAGAAGTGGAGATGCTTTAAAAAAAATAAACAACACTAAAATCATGAGTTTTGATGATTTAAACCTAGTCGATTCAGAAGTAAAGTCCGTCACGGTTGAAAGAGCTGGAGTGGATAGGACATTTGATGTCGACATGAAGGGTATGGAGTTTGTGCAAAAATTTGCTCAAGCACAGGGACAACTAAAGGCGCCCCTGCTAGCAGATTCATATGGAAACATGTTTGTTGTTGCTGAACCTGGTTCATCTCCCAATTTTGATCGCTCTCTAGATATTCTTTTTGCTTCTCAGCCCCAGGCATTGAATCTATATAAAGTCACAGGGACTCCTGAAAGGGCCAGCTCTTTGGACGAATTAAAATATGAGGCCGAAAAGACAGCCGAAGTGTCGGGTAGTGATATTGAAAACAAGCTAAGAGGTGAAGGCTTTTTTCCTACAGATCTTATGGTCAGCTCTATAGTGATGAGCTCCCCTGCAGATAAGGCCGACATTAAAAAAGGCGATATTATTGTAGGAATCAATGGAGAATCCATTTCAAGCTTTAATGAGCTTAGAACAAAGCTGCAAAAAGTTGAAAGTGAGCAGGCCTCCAAGCTAGAAATTATGCGAAAGGGCAAGAGGTTAGAGCTGAGCTTGACTCCTGAGTATAGAGAGGTCAATGGACAAAAGGTAATGACCATTGGAGTCTATAGTGGAATGGTATTTATGCCACTGAAAATGGTGGAGAGTAAAGCTGATGGCATAGTTGATGGGCTTTCTAGTGCTTGGGTTAGAACTAAAGAAGGTCTTATAAAAACTGTTTTAGGATTCAAAAAGTTAATTACCGCTGAGGTTTCTCTGGATACTATTGGTGGTCCTCTGGCGATCGGTCAGGTCGCTTCAGATTCTTTTAACATTAGTCTTTCTATGTTCTTTAGATTGATGGCCTTAATTAGTATTAATTTAGGTGTTATAAATCTATTCCCAATTCCAGTGCTGGATGGTGGACACATTGTCTTCATTTTTCTAGAAATTGTTAATGGCGGTCCTTTATCAAGGAAGAAAATTCAAGTTGCTCAGCAGTTTGGAATGTCTCTTTTGTTTGTGTTGATCTTTGTGGCCCTGTTCAACGATATAACTCGAATTTTTTAATGAGCTCACTCTTTCTTGATACATCCAATCAAATCTGTATAGGTCTTTTAAATAAGGACCTGGAATGGGTGGAATTCAAAATCATAAAAGAAGCAAAGGCCTCTAAGGCACTTCATGGCCTTATTCAAGAGATTCTTAATGCACACAATCTTGATTTGAAATCTATTGAAAATGTCTTCTATATGTCTGGCCCTGGATCCTACACTGGTGTGAGAGTTGCTCATGGACTCTGTGAAGTCTTAAAGTGGCAATCAATGAAAGTTTTTTCATGTAGGCACTTTGATATCCCAACAATCTTAAATATTCCTCGCGGGCTTTTTGTATCCAAGGCATTCAAGAAAGAAATTTTTATCTATGAGTGGGAGAATGATACCACTGAACAAAGACTGATTCCTGAAGATGAGCTGGTGGAGTGTGGAAATGCTTTCACATGTGATCCTGAATCTTTTCCAGGCCTTCAATCTACCTATGATTTAATAAAAGAAAGACCAAAAGAAATCTTTAGTCGCATGCTTGGTAGGTCAATGAATTCAGAGGTTTTTTACTATAGGACTTTAGATCAAGAATTCAAAAAATCAAAGAGTTAGAAAGTGAAACGTCTTTTTGTAAGCAAAATTTCTTATTTTAAGATTGGGCTTTCCACACTGCTTATTTTTATCACGCTTCCATTTTTTTTAGCATTGTTTTGGGTTTTGGCGTTGGCGACTTTCCTCTACATAAGAAGAAGCATATGGCCGAATTACAAAGATGGATTGGCAATTAACCCTGAGCTGATCTTTTCTCCAATTAATGGAAAGGTTAAATGGGTAGATAATGAGACCCGTGAGGTATGCCTCTCTGTGTCATTGTGTTCCGGGTTAGGGGTCTACTTCCCATGCAAAGCTTCAGTGGAAGAACTAAAAATTAAGAACTCGAATCAATCTAAATGGCGCGGTTTTACAAACCGCCGAAACCGCTATAATCTCACGCTTCGTGATACTAAAAGCGATAGGATTTTCTTCGAAATAGAACCGCTCCTATTAAGCTTCAGGAGCTTTGTTGAAGTCGGAGATCGAGCGAAAATGTCTGCTTGCATGGGCTATTTACCTTTTGGTGGAAAGGTGAAGCTAAGGTTTCCATTGGACGCAAAGCTTTTAGTTTCAAAGGGAGAAACGCTTAAGGCCGGTGAAACGGTTTTGGCTGGAGCATAAGGATTTTTATGGCCGACAAAAGACTGGATAAGTTTGCATTCTTTTTACCTAATACTTTTACAGCAATGAACATTGGTTGTGGCTTTGTCGCCATAATGTTTTCCATTCAAGGGGAGTTTTACAAAGCATGCATGTTCATTTTTCTGGGTGCCATTTTTGACAGCGTCGATGGGAGAGTTGCGAGACTGACTGGCACTTCTTCATCTTTTGGAGAGCAGTTTGATAGCTTAAGTGACCTGATCTCATTTGGCATGGCACCTGCCATAATCTTTTACAACAGATTCCTTATTGAGTCGGGAAGAGTGGGAATGGTCATTGCTTTTCTTTTTCTTCTATGTGGAGCCTTGAGACTGGCCCGCTTTAACGCAAACATAACAAGAGTTAAAAGTGATTATTTTCAGGGACTTCCAATTCCAGGGGCAGCTTTGGCCGTTCTAAGTTACATATTGGTGTCTTTGGATTTTGAAATCTTCAACAATCTCTATATTGCTATACCCTACATTATATTCTACGCACTTCTGATGATTTCCAATTTACCTTTTCCATCATTTAAAAACAGTGATTGGGTTAGAAAAAACAAAAGAAAAGTGTTGTTTTTGGTGTTTCTAATTATATCGTCCCTGTTTATCTACGAACAAGTAATGATACCTGTAATTATAAGTCTTTACGTTGTTTTAAGCCTAGGCTACACGGCCTTGCATAGAGATAAGTTGCAAGGCGTTTTTGACTGGGAAGACTCTGAGGGCGAGGCGCCTGAAGCTAGATGATCTATTATAAAATTTTTCTGACCTTTAAGGGCAGTAGGTTTTTAGGTTGGCAGAAGCAGAAAGACTTCCATCCCACCGCCCAGGGGGAACTTGAAGGTGCTCTAAGAACAATATTCAAAAGTAATTCAATTCATACAATTGGTTCTGGGCGAACAGACACTGGCGTACATTCTTTGTCCCACGTGGTAAAATTGAGAGCTCCTTTTGAGATTCCTCCAAAAAGTTTAGTTAGGGCCCTAAATAGCAACTTAGCAGACGATATTAGAGTTCTGGATGCTGCTTTCTGTGAAGAAAGCTTTAGACCTACAAATGACGCGATTAAAAAAGAATATAAATATCTTTTCACAACCAATCTTACTTCATCACCATTTCAAAAAGACCTCATGGCAAACTATCCATATGAATTAGATTTTGAACAGATGCGACAGGCCTGCAAGCTCTTCATTGGCCAGCATGATTTTAAAAATTTCAGCTGTGTTGGCTCCGAGCCTAGCTCGACTATTAGAGAGATTTTTGAATGTGAGGTAACTAGTGATATTGCCCCAAACCTGCAGGGAATCTTGCCTAATTACCATATGGTTAGAATTGTGGGCAATGGCTTTTTGAAGCAAATGGTTAGGCTTGTGGTTGGAACATTGTGGCATGTTGGACGTGGCAAGCTTGATAAAGAAGTAGTAAAAACCGCTCTTTCAGGCAGGGAAATTGATCGTATTGGCGAGGTTGCTCCGCCACAAGGTTTATACAAAGTAAAAACTTGGTATTAGAGCTAATACTTTGACTTTCCACGCGTTTCTGGCTATTTTCCCACTAATTTTTCATAATAATTAACGCATAAAATCAAGAGGACGAACTATGGCCTATACTGTTGAAGAAGTTAATGGATGCACCAAAAAATTTAAATTCAATTTTGAAGATGTTGATCTTGGATCTCAAATCCAAGCAGCTCTAAAAGAAAAACAAAAATCTGCAAACCTAAAGGGTTTTAGAAAGGGCAAGGCTCCTTTGGCCATGATTCAGCAGGTTTATGGGCCACAAGTAGAGAACGATGCCCTATATAGATTTGTTTCTGAAGAGTTCTATAAAGCTGTTCAAGAAGAAAAAATTAGACCAGTAGGCTACCCTAACTTTGGCAACACTAACTTTGAAGGTGGAAAGAAAGTAAGCTTTGAAGCTACAGTTGAAACTTTTCCAGAGGTTGAAGTTAAAGACTACAGCAAGTACAGCTTCAAAAAAGAAGACGACTCAATCAATGAAGACGATGTTAAAGAATTGAAAGACCGCTATCTAGCTCCAAAGTCTGAAATGGTTGAGGTGCAAGACGAAAAGGCAAAGCTTGAAAAAGGTCAGTTCGCAGTATTCAACTTTGAAGGTGAGAAGCCAGACGGCACTCGTCCAGATAACATGAAAGCTGAAGAATTTGTTCTTGAAATTGGTTCTGGCCAATTCATCCCAGGATTTGAAGATGCAATGATTGGAATGAAGAAAGGCGAAAAGAAAACAATCGAACTTACTTTCCCTAAAGATTATCACGAAGCTGACCTTAAAGGCGCTGACGTGAAATTCGATGTGGAACTTCTTGAAATTAAAGAAAAGAAAGTTCCTGAGATGACTGATGAGCTTGCGAAAGAGTTTGGTTTTGAATCTGTTGAAGACTTTGACAAGAAGAACAGAGAAAGACTTCAAAACCAAAAAAAGAGAGAGGTCCAAGCAAAACTTCAAGAGCAAATCCTTGAGAAGCTAATTGAAGAAAATGACTTTGACGTTCCAAACGCATTGATAGAACAACAGAAACAAGCTGTAAGAGAAGACCTTGGCAATAACCTTAAGCAACAAGGCTTCAACGATGAGATGGTTAAAACTTACTTTGAAAAGTGGGATGAAGACGTTACTCAAAAAGCTACCTTCCAGGTTAAAAGTGGTTTGATCTTGGACAAGATCTCTAAGAAGTATGAAGTGGAAGCAACTGATGCTGACCTTGATGCTAAGATTCAAGAGATGGCAGATCAGTCCGGCATGGAAAAGGCTCAACTGGAGCAGTACTACAAGTCTAACGAGCAAATCAAGCAAAACCTTCTTTATGCTATCAGAGAAGAGAAGACTTTCGAAAAGCTTATCCAGGACATGAAAGTTAAGTAATTATCTAAATACTAGGCCCTCCAAACTTGGAGGGCCTTTTTCTACATTTAAAATTCCCACTCTTTCTAAATCTACACGTTCTATCTATATAATTAATTTTAAATCTTCCGGTTTTCAATATCTCATGATGACTTGGCAATGGGTAGTGCTTGCTGGAGGAATATCTCTTAAGCATGATTGGGTGGTTAAGACTTGTAACAAAAATTAGACCGAAGACTACTAGAAGGTATCTCTTTTTAAGTGCTAGAGCTATGAAAAGAGCGACGGCCATTATTCCCGGAACGTTTAAGAAACTAAGGCTTTCTAAGAGCAGAATGAAGCTTTCACCTAAGTCAGCTATAAGGGTCCCGAGACCTTTTAGTAGGGGAATGGGATAGCAAATAAGCATTAGCGGAAAGATTAATGTGAAGCTTGCAGAAACCAAAGGGTTGAGAACCACGGCCAAAAGATTGATCTCCTGATTAAAAAGAATTGCAACGATCGCTTGATAAAGAAATAGTTGCTTAGCTAACATCCATTTGGATCCTTCACTGAAAACGATTGAGCCCCAAAATATGAAAGTGAAACAAAAGCTTAATGGGGACTCTGAGTAGTTTCCAATTGCGATTGCAAAAAAGAAGGTGCCTAAGAACGAGAGTTTAATGTTTTTAAAAAAGTAGTTAAGAAAATAGAAAATTAACATTCTTTTTAGCGCCATGAAACCTGTAATAAAGAATGAAGACATCAGTAATGAGAGGACGATCATTATACGAAGTCTGGGAAAGTAATGGAAAAGAAGTAAGAATGAGCTGAGGTGAAGCCCTGATGGTGTTAATAGGTGCATAAGACCAAAGTCCTGCATCACTCCAATTAATCTTTTTGAAACTTTGGATTTATCGCCGGTTACCATGGCATGGTAAAGTCCGGAGCCACTTTCACTTGAAAGTCTTTTTTTATAGTTATATGTGACCTTTGTGAGCTTTTGCTGGTGCAGCGTAAGGCCCATCAATAGGACAAATAATAATGGAAGAACTTTTGAAAGCATGGCGAATACGTTCAAAGTATGGATAAAGTCGTTCGATTATAAGTCTTTGAATTTGTATGACATTTGTGTGATGCTTAACGAAATCGAGAGGTTTGCCTTTTCAAATTTTACGTTATACAGAGTGAAAATGAACCATTTAAATAAAGTCTTTTTACAGGATGCGATAGCCAACTATTATAAGGAAGATGATCTTCATACAAACTTTGCGTATGTAAACGCTCTTCCGCAGAACTTGGTTAAATGTAGTCTTAAGTTTAAACAGGATATTGTTGTGGCCGGGATGCCTTATTTTGTTGAGGCCTTCAACTATCTACATCCATCAAAACTAGACTCTCTTTTAGAACTTGAAGGGAAAAGCGTTAAAAAGGGGGAAGAGTTAAACTTTGATCTTCCTTTCAATATTGCCCTAACGGGTGAGAGAATCGCTTTGAATCTTTTACAGAGAGCAAGTGCTGTCGCAACCTATACTAAACAATATGTTGATAAAGCGAAAAATTATAACATTAAAATTTTAGACACTAGAAAAACAACCCCAGGCCATAGGGCATTGGAAAAGTACGCAGTATTTGTTGGTGGTGGCTTTAATCACCGCTTTGGACAGATGGATTGCTTAATGATTAAAGACAACCATAAGAGCTTCTTTGGTGGTCTTGAAAATGCCTTGAAATTTTTTGAAGACATTCACTCCTTTTATAGACCTGTAATTGTGGAGATCCATGATCTGGAAGAGCTTAAACAAGCACAAGCACTCGAGGTAAAACATCTGATGTTAGATAACTTTTCTCCGTCACTGATCAAAGAGGCAATCAGGTTAAAACAAAGTGGACAAACCTTTGAAGTCTCTGGTGGTATTCGACTTGAGACAATTCAAGACTATTTAATTGATGGAGTGGATGCAATAAGTGTTGGAGCCTTAACTTATGATGCTCCACATGTGGATATCTCCTTAAAATATAAAAGAATATGATTAAAGAATTTGACGTACTCATTGTTGGTTCCGGAATCGCAGGGTTAACCAGCGCTATAAAGCTCGCTGAACAGGGAGCACGTGTCGGAATTTGCACTAGAGAGGAGGAGCCCAAGCATACAAATACCTATTGGGCACAAGGTGGAGTGATTTATTCACAAAAAATTTGGGATGATGAGGACACTCTAGTAGAGGACATCAACAGAGCAAGCTCACATACGGCCAATCTAGAAGCTGCAAAAATACTGGCCAATCGCTCTCCAGAAATTTTAGAAGAGATTTTTCTAGAAAAAGCGAATACTCAATTTGATAGGGATGAGGCCGGAGAGCTTTTATTTACTAAGGAAGCGGCCCACTCAAAGGCCCGAATCATTTACAAGGGCGACTACACTGGAAAAGCTATTCAAGTATCACTCCTAAATTACCTAAACGACAAAGAAAGATTTCCCACAGTTGAATTTCTAACCGCACATACCGCAATCGATCTCATCACTCCTAATCACCACGGAGTTGCAATCCAACAAAGATATGAAGAAAACAAAGTTGTTGGAGCTTATGTGTTTGACCAAAAGAACGAAAAAGTAAAAAAGGTTCTGGCAAAAAAAACGATACTAGCAACTGGCGGTATTGGCGCCCTCTATCTTCATAACTCAAATGCATCAAGCTCAAGAGGGGATGGACATGCAATGGCCGCTAGAGCGGGAGCACAGATGCTAAACATGGAGTTTATTCAATTCCATCCAACAACCTTTTACTCTGGAACAGGTCACAGACGCTTCTTAGTCTCAGAAGCGGTAAGAGGTGAAGGCGGAAAGCTTCTAAATTCCAAAGGCGAAGCTTTCATGGATAAGTACCACCCTGATAAAGAGCTAGCTCCACGTGATGTTGTTGCCCGAGCAATCTTAAGTGAGATGATCGCGCTAAAAGACGACTATGTATTTTTAGATATTACTCATAAAGACCCTGAGTGGATCAAAAATAGGTTCCCTACAATCTACGAATATTGCCTTGAACACAAAGTTGATATCACCAAAGACCCTATTCCTGTTGTACCAGCTGCGCATTACACATGTGGGGGAGTCAAAACGGATCTTAAATGCAGAACTAATTTAAAAAATCTGTATGCTGTTGGCGAGGTTTCTTGTACTGGGCTCCATGGGGCAAACCGATTGGCGTCAACATCTCTTTTAGAAGGTGTCACTTTTGGTTATATTGCTGCTGAAGAAATAAGCGAAAGCCTTAAAGATGAGAAGATCTATGACGCTGAAAAAATTAGAGATTGGCGTATTGGAGAGGATGCTCTAGACCTTGGACTTATAGCTCAAGATATCCAGACCATAAAGCAAACCATGTGGAACTACTTAGGACTTACTCGATCCAAAAATAGGCTTGCCAGAGCTCGTGCAATGTTTAGAGAAATGTCTGATGAAATTCACAAGTTCTATAGACACGCAGCTCTTCATGATGAACTCATTGGTCTCAGAAACGGTGTGGAAGTTGCCAATATGGTCCTTAATGCAAGTGTGAGAAACAAAAAGTCAGTAGGGTGTTTCTATAGAGAAAAGTCCTAAAAGAAGTAAGACCCTGAAAAACTTAGTCCTACTTCAGAGTAGCCCAGATCAACATTTTCATCCTTTTGAGTTTCTGAGTTCCATGTCTTGTTTCCCCCAGCATCTTCAGCATTTACATAGAATAGAGCAAAGGTGCCGGTGTAATTTTTATGTCGCTGAGTTATGCCACATGTAAAGTTAGTTGCATTTACGTCCTCATCGCTTTTGGAAATTGTGGGGAAATAAGAAACTCCAGCTCCAAGTGTTGTGAAGCTGCTAAATCGGTATTGAACCCCAATTGAAGGCGAGATAGACGATTTAGAATAATCATCGCTTCCACTATTTATGTTTTGAGAATCTTCAGAAAAGGTGTTTGTTGAGGAATTAAAGAACCCCACATTCATATCGTCCCTAAGTTTAAAATTTATAGATTGATATGCAGGCATTATGCTTATATTGAATTCTGTCTGCCATCTATTATTTTGCCACGCAGCTCCCAAACTCAATTTAGCCTCTCCAAATTTAGAGTCCTTTTCGGTCAGCTTTGACTCATAATTAAAGTGGGAAATTGTCACGTTACTTGAATCAATTCCACTCACATTAATTGAAGACATATTTATTTTAGAATCATTTTTAAAAATATAAAGAGGACTCGCTACTCTCGCACCAAAGGTGAATGACTCATACCTATATTTAAAACCGAAGCTTATTCCATATAGTAGAAGATTAAGAGAGGTTGAGGAATTTAAGCTTGAATAATCTCGCTGGTCAGGGGCACTGTTCGAAAAGTTCTGATTGTAACTAGATGATTGAAGAGTCGAACTAATGCTCGCAAGGTTGAAAGCAAGCCCCCACCATGACTCGCGTGGGGAAATTGCAATGATATATTGGTTGGATTGAAGTTTTTCCGTCTCACTTTCAGTTGAGCCTGTAGGGAGTCCTTCTGAGTTTCTGGAGCTTGAAGTTTTAATCTTGTTATTAAATTTAGAGTCTTCGGTTACAATCATAAAACCTAAGTTAAATTTCTGCATGTTTTTGATATAGGAAACATGGTTGGAAGAGCTGTTGAACTCTACGCTACTTTCTAACTTTGTTTTCTTAGCGCTAAAACTTGATGCTCCTGAGGAAATTGAGGATTTAGTGATTTCGCCTAGTCCTGCTGGATTTAAAAAAGGAGAGGTTGCATCAGCCGTTCTAGCGACACCAGCATTTGCTTGAGTGGAGTAGATTCCACCCAGAACCTTTGTCTGACTATACGCAACTGAGCTTGTAATTAACAAGATATATAATTTCAACATGATGGAGAGTTACCAGCTAATCAAGGCTTAGCGAATAAGTTTTGTATATAGCTGTAAATATTACTTTCCACGCTCCATCTATGGACTTATGCGTCTAAAAACCTTATAAAAGCGAAAATTAAGGATTATCAATATTATGCAAACTACTGAAAAAACATTTCAAGAAAAGTCTCTATACTTTAGCTCTCTAGGTTGTTCCAAAAACCTAGTTGATTCTCAAGTTATGTTAGGTCATTTAGGCCTTGACGGATTCACAATCACAACAGAGCCATCGGAAGCGGAAGTGATTATTGTTAACACCTGCTCTTTTGTTGAAGCGGCAAAAGTCGAGTCTATTGAAACTGTCTTAGAATACTCTGATTATAAAAATCCTGAACACGGGAACTGCAAAGCTCTTGTTATGAGTGGCTGCATGGCACAGAGATATCACGGTGAGCTTGAAGAAGAGATGCCAGAAGTTGATATGTTTATTGGCACTGGAGAGTACAATAAAATCGTTCCACTTCTTAAAGCTTTTGAAGAAGGGAAGTTAGAAAAGAAATCTTTTGTTGAAATCCCAAAGTATATTCACACCGAATTCGATCCAAGGCTTAACACTTCTCCAGAGTATATGGCATGGCTAAAGATCTCAGAGGGTTGTAATAGAAACTGCACATTTTGCATTATTCCAACACTTAGAGGAAAGCTTCGTTCACGTTCAGTTGAGTCACTTGTTAAAGAAGCAAAGAAACTTACAGAGTCAGGGGTTAAAGAGTTAAACCTAATATCTCAGGACTTCTCCGATTATGGGTCTGACTTTAAAGGCTTTGAAAAAACTGATGGAAAGAATCCTCAGATTCATGGAATGCTAAAAGCACTTCAAGATCAGTCTGGAGCCGAGTGGGTAAGAGTATTCTATTTCTACCCAGATGATCTAACTGAAGATGTTATGGATCTCATGGCAAGCTCGGACAAGATTTGTAAATACCTGGACATGCCAGTTCAGCACTTCTCTGACAAAGTTCTAAAGAGAATGAATAGAAGAGTCACTGGTGATGTAATTCACCAAAAGATCAAAACTCTCAGAGAAAAAATTCCAGGAATAGTTCTAAGAACTTCAATAATTGTTGGTTTCCCTGGGGAAACTGAAGAAGACTTCCAAAAGCTAATTGAAGGAATTCAAACTGTAAGGTTTAATCACCTAGGAGTTTTTAAATACTCTGATGAAGATGGAACTCCAGCTCTTAGACTCAAAGATAAGGTTCCTCAAGAAGTAATCGATGAAAGATTTGAAAGACTTTATGAAGCTCAAAAAGAAATCGCCAGAGAGCTTAACCAAGAATACCTTGGCAAGACTCTAGATGTTCTTGTTGAAGGTGCTCACGAGGAAACAAATCTTTTGCTTCAAGGTCGTCACCAGGGACAAGCTCCGGACATTGATGGGAAAGTAATTATCAATGATGGTGTGGGCAAGGCCGGTGAAATCGTTAAAGTTGAAATCACCGACGTTCTTGACTATGACTTGGTCGGAAGAATTGTAGAATAGTTATTCTTTAAGAAGTCTATCTATTGTGGAGTCAAACTCCATCATAAAATCCTCGTAATATTTTCCAGTCGCAGGCCCTGAAAAGCCTGCATGGATTTTTCTAACCCTGTTATTCTTATCTAATATTAGTGTGGTCGGGAAGGATATAAAATTTTTGAGTTGAGGCAGTACTTCCTCAACTTTTGTTCCACTGGTTAATCCTCCAATATAAATTGGGTAGTCAATAGCCAGCATCTTTTTGGTTTTCTTTAATTGCTTTATCGCTTCCTTTTTATTGGGACTTCTTTCAAAAGCTATTATGGAAAAGCTCACATCTTTATCCTTGTTTCTCTCTCTCCACTTTTTAATGAATCTAGTCTCATCGATACAGTTAGGACACCAGGAACCAAAGACTTGAAATACTTTTACCTTGTCCTTGTTTGATTCGTTGATAAGACTTTCAGTTTTTCCGTTCAGTTTTTTTAGGTAAACATCGCTTAAGTTTCCAGCAAGTGTAGTGGTCTTTGTAGGGTCGGGCAACTCGAAGTCAGGATTCACCTTGGCCTTAAATGACTTTTGGCTACTTATCCCCGAGTACATAGTTCCTTCATAGATTTCACCTGAAAGCTTCCCGTCAAAGAAAAATGAGAAGACACCATCGAAGCCATATAGAACTAAAGAGTCACCACTTTTTTTTGGTGTTAAAAATCTGTAATCACCCGTCCTTGTGAGAACACTTGCAAAAGTGTAGTCGTCTCGCTGAGTGAAAAGAAGAATTCCCTCTTTCGTTTTATCTTTATCAGATAGTTCAATCTTCCACTTCTCGGGGATACCAAGCTTAGGCACTTTAATCTTTGCGGGTACTTTTGTGCCTGTAACAGGAACCCTAAACTCAGGTTCTCTATTGGGCTTTATCCAGTTTCCAGTTATGGTTGATCCATCCTGCTTAAGCTCTAGGAGAGCATCAAAGTTCAAAATAGGAATTAGGACAATGTCATTTAGCAGATCATAGCCTAGATTGATTACTTCTGCGCCGTTATGCAGGTCTACTTTTTGATTTTCCTGAAAGTGAAGCTGGAATGGAATTTCTTTATTCTGAATACGAAGTTTTAAGCTCCAAACCCCATCAAGAGGTTCATCTTTTTCAAAGCAGGAAGTTAGTACTAATGATAAGGTAAGTAGAAGAATTTTTGCCATTTTTATCCCTTTGATAGGCCTATGGTTGCAGGCCAATAAAGGGATTGTCAATGTGAGGACATTAGATTCTATTCACTCTTTGAAAAGTCTGTTTGAAGCTCCGATATTTTGTATTGAATATGGCCATAGGTTTGGCGATCTTTGAGCTCTTTGTTGTTTAGCCTCTTTTCTAGTGAATCAATTTTATCAACTAGGGCGGTAAGGGCATGCTTAATATCGCTTAATTGTTGGGTATGGCTGCTATTGACAGTGTCCAGCTCTTTAGCTGTTTCTTGAGCAATCTCTTTGGCCAAATCTTTAACCATTTTTTTATTTCTAAAAGCAAAATTAAACATGATTCCTCCTACACTTATCTTACTATTTTTAGAAATTCGTTTGTAGCTGGAAACTTTGTCCCTTAAAATGGTGTTGCAAGTTAATTATATCAAGGAGTTGCCGTGGCCAAGTATTTAGGCTTTGTAATCATATTACTATCTTTTTCCGCTCACTCTCTGGATTTGGAAAAATACAAAGAACAAATTAGAGGGCATGTCAAAAGCATGTTTGGCGAGGAGATTTCAAATAAACTCCTTGGAGAAAAGAAAGTTTCATTAGAGTTACCTAATATTCCTAAGGTTGAAGTTGACGCCACTTCCACAAAAGTTTACTCCGATAAAAATAGGGCCATTGAAAAACAAGGAAGCTCTTTTAAGTCTCTTTCTAACAAAGAAAAGAGAAAATATCAGGTTGCCTTTATCCAAGAACTATACGAGGTGACTAGAAACTCTGAACCAAAGCAAGATGATGTAATTAAATATTTAAATGTCTTGGAGCAAGGTGGCTCTAGAGAAGGGGTTTACAGAGCAATAACACTTGATGATGTATATTCTAGCTTAGAGTCGTATGATGAAACTCCAGAAAAGGCATTAAGCGATTTTACTGTGAAATACGGAGAAAAATATCTTGGAAGAGTATTTGATGGAAGTTCTATTCGAAAGCTCAACCTTTGGTCAATAAAACGAATCATCACAGAGAAGACTTTAGAGGTTATGGATGTCCTTGCAAATAATCCCAAAGATCTCTATACCTGGTACGCGGTGTTCTCAGCCGAACTTGCAACAAAGTATCCTAAAGTTTGGCAAACTAAGATAAGAAGCACTCAAGACCCAAGAGTTCATTTAAACTGGGCATCGCAAGCTCCCTTTCAGCATATAAAATCAGAAACAATCATTAAGCTTCACAAGCTAATGAATTTCTTAAATCAATCCAATCTGTAAACTTTATAGAGCTTGAATCAATTTGATCTGTAAATATTTCACCTGGGCAGTCTTGCCCAGACTTTGCTCTCTGCTTGCCCAAATAAGTCTGGTTTCTGGTCTGGTTGAACTATATATTGATCGGCATGAAACACAGATTACAAACATACACAAACTACAAAGCGTTCCTACTCTCGTATAGCGAGGACGCTAAGAAAAGAAACAAGAAATGGACTATGGGTGTTTGGGCCAGACAACTAGGCCTACAAGACACATCTTCCATTACTAAGATCTTAAATGGACAAAGACATCCTGGAAGCAAACTCACTCGCAAACTAAGTGACTTTTTTGAGTTTGAACATGATGAGTGTCAATACTTTGAAGATCTAGTGCGACTGCAAAAACATGGTAACGACCCAAAGCTTTGCATTGCTATTTTGGAGCGCATGGAAAAACTGCACCCTAATGCCCACATGCGCATTATCGATCTAAGCACGTTTAACCTAATTTCTCATTGGTATTGTTTAGTCATTAGGGAGATGGTTCGACTAGAGAGTTTTAAAGAAGACTATGAATGGATTAGCTCAAAGCTTAATTTTAAAGTCACTCCCAAAGAAGTTAAAAAAACAATAAATCTACTCTTGGAGCTTGATCTACTTCAAAGAGATGATGCTGGCAAACTTGATGTGAACCAACATGGCAGGGTTCATGCTGGAAATGACATCGCAAGTGAGGCGATTAAGCGCTACCACGAGCAAACTCTTGAAAACGCAAAGCTTGCTATAAGAAAGTTCACACCTGAGGAACGTGAGTTTCAGGCCTCATGTTTTAACATGTCTCGTGAGAACATGCCTAAGGCGAAAGAACTTATAAGAGAATTTAAATCAAAATTTGTAAAGCTACTGGAAGAAGATAAGGCGGATGACGTCTATCAAGTGCAAATACAGTTTTATCCATTAACAAAAATAATGAATTCATAAGAACAGGAGAAAAAAATGTTAAAGAAAACCTTATGTGTAATGATGTTGGCAGGTCTTGTGCAGGCCAGAGAAGGAAGTGTAGGAAATGGCGGTGGAGCCTGGGTTTGTCAAAACAATGACCAATTACAGAGTATTCGCTGGGCAAGACTTGTAGATCTATACGAGGCTGAAAAGGAGTTCGGACTCCCTATGAAAGTCTTTGAAGCTTTTGATTATCGCCAAATTGTGGATCTTCAGAAGGCTAAATTATTCTCTGTAAATAAAAAACTCTATGAGGCATTGTTCCCATACTTTGATGACATTGAAAGGAATCTACGCGAGGTGGATGGAGATCTGGAAGTGATTGACGATGCTCTTTATAGGATGAAGCCAAGTGCTAGAGATTGTAGCGGTGGAAAAGTAAAATACACACAACTTGCAAACTACACCCACTATGGAAGCATTTTGGTAAACGAACACCTCTTCAACAGTTCAAAGCTAGCCGAAGTGGATAAAGCAGCACTGATGTTTCATGAAGCGATGTACGCCTACCTTCGAGACCGCTATGGAGACTCAGATTCTGTGCGGGCAAGAGAAATCGTAGGGTATGTCTTCTCCAATCTAAAAAACATAGAGATTTCTGAAAAAATAGATGAAGTCCTTGGCTACATGTCTGGTAGTACTGTAGGAATGGAATTCGTTACAATTCCTGCTGGAAGCTTTACTATGGGATCTCCTAAATATGAATTTGGTAGAAACCGCGATGAAAAACAGCGATATGTAACAATCACTCGGGATTTCGAGATGATGACAACAGAGGTTACTCAGTCAATGTATTTTGAAGTGATGGGAGTTAATCCTTCACACTTTAAAGACCCAGAGCATTGTCCTAGTAGCTTTGAGACTAGAGTAAGCCACACTACTGGAGCTACTGAAACTTTATGTCCTAACAACCCTGTTGAGAGGGTAAGCTACAACGATGTTCAGAGCTTTATTAGTCTTTTAAAAGTTAGGACAGGTATAAAGTATCGTCTTCCTACCGAGGCAGAGTGGGAATACGCCGCTAGGGCTGGCTCAGAAACTGCTTACTCTTTTGGAGAGGATGCAGCCTATATTTCCGCACATGCTATTAATTATATAAATTCAGGAGATAGAACTCACGAGGTGGCACCTATTCGATCTTATGTAAACCTGGCAAACGCTTTTGGTCTCTATGATATGCATGGCAATGTCAGGGAGTGGACGCAGGATTGGTACACTAAGTCGCCACGTGATACTGTCGACCCTGTCGGTCCAAGTGCCGGTGTCAGTCGTGTTGTTCGTGGCGGCAGCTGGACCCACAAAGCCATGTTTTTGCGCTCTGCTGCTCGTATCGACTACAGGCCATCCTTCATGGACAACCATGTGGGCTTCCGCCTTGTGAGGACATTACACTAAGCTCTTTTACCCTTTTATATGCCGCCCCCAGGATTAGTGCAACGGAAACCTAGGGGGCGGTTTTTTTGTGACAAGTTGGCAACGAACTCTCGGAGGGACATGCAAGAGATTAAGCATGAGCTCAAAAGGGACACTGAAGAGCTTCATCAAGAGCTCAAACGAGATATGGGAGAGCTTCGTCAACAAATACTTCAAGGTTTTAAAAGTATTAATGAGCGCTTTGAACTTTATGCGACCAAAGAAGACTTAGCCGCACTTAAGGATAGACTTACCATTCGCATGGGGGTCATGTTTGCCGCGACGATCGCTATTCTTGGTTCACTTAAATTTATATAAACCTAGTTGTAAAATGGATTGGCCACTCCAGTTAAGTTGGCCAAAAGCCTCTCCACACCCAGTGCCACACCGGCCGAGGGAGGCAGACCTTTTTCAAGTGCTGAATAGAGAACCTCAGGCTTTGGAAGTTCATAGCCGTAAAGCCTTTTTTTATCCACTTCCTGTTGTTTAAATCTTTTCTTTTGCATTTCTAAATCTGTTAGCTCATTAAAACAATTACAGAGCTCAACTCCATTCATATAAATCTCGAACCTTTCGCAAACTCGTGGCTCATCTTGTTTTAAAGTTGAAAGAGCTGCTAATGGTGCTGGAAATTCATAAAGCAGTAAGTAGGGAATGCTTTCAAATTTTGGCTCGACCTTATTTAAAAAAAGAAGAAAGAAATAATCGTCCCAGGCACAATCACTTGAAGGAAGGGGAACGTCTTTGAAGTCTTTTTCTATTTTTCTTTTAAGCTCTGAAGTGTCTAGAAAATTTAGTATATCAAATTTGCATTCATCTTTAATGAGCTCTTGTACAGTTGCTTTTACGGGAGAGAAGTTTTGAAGAGACTTCTTAATAGGAGAACCGGAATTCTCTAATTCTTGAAGACAATGGCGGACTAAATTCTCGCAATCTTCCATTATTTTCTCATACCGCTCATTTTTTCTATACCACTCAAGCATTAGAAACTGAGATCTATGAATGGGTGAGCTTGGCTCGTCTCTAAAGCAGTAAGAAATATTAAAGATCTTATCAAAGCCTTCCTCTTCGAGTGAGAGGAGCTCTTTCATATGGAACTCTGGAGAAGTGTGCAAGTACTGCCCTGAGCTTTTGTTATTCTTTTTAGTAAACACCTCGAAAGGATGGATATGGGTTTCCATTCCTGGATTTTGAACCATCGGTGGAGTTAGAACATCAATGAATCCATTTTGTGTGAAATAATTTCTAATGGCCTGAACAAGGGCGAATTGATATTTTAAACGCATAAATGAAGTCACTTTTTAATTTAAATCTTCCAAAAGATCTTATTCCTAGCGCAAAATTGGACGAGCGGCCAGACAAGGATTGGGCCGGAGCAGTCGTGTTCCTATTTGTGGGTGAATACCTTCTTTTAATAAAAAGAAGCGAAAGCATGCCTAGCCATAGCGGGCAGATAGCTTTTATTGGTGGTCACAAACTTGAGGGAGAGAGCCCAAGACAAACTGCCGTGCGAGAATTCGAAGAAGAGACTGGTCTTGAAGCTAGGAATCTAAAAGTTATAGGTATTCTGGATACTGTCAAAACTGCATCGAGCTCTTTAATTTATCCGTGCTTATGCCATATCGATATGGAGCCTGCTGAATTTATTAAAATAATTAAATCCAATGGGGAGTGGGATGAGGCAATGCTTGTTCCATTTCGCGATCTCTTGAAGTACGAAAATTGGACTTTTGCAAAAAGTGTGAGGCCCGATCAGCAAAATCCAATATTTTTCTATCCTATAATGCGCAATACCTATATCTCCCACACTGGCGAAGAAGGCAAAGATCATCTACTCTGGGGAGCGACCGCCAAAATGATTTGGAACTTCTTCAAATTTTATGAACTAAGTGTTACATCTGTTTCAAAATAAAGGGTGAACTATGATTGATTATATTGGACTAACTGGCCTGATCCTTACTGTAGGTGGATCTTTTTACTTCTTATTCTTTTCAAAAGCGAGTTCTAAACCACAAATTGAATTCAAGGAAAAGCCAAGGCTTGAAGAAAAGAAAGAAGCACCAGTAGTTGAAAAGAAGGTTGAGAAGCCCCAAAAAACGTGGACTCAGCGCCTTAGCGAAGGTCTATCAAAAACTCGAAGCGAGGTGTGGGGGAAAGTCACAGGGCTTCTTGGCAAAAGCAATCTTACAGAAGAAGAATTTGAGCAAATAGAAGAGATTCTCTATTCAAGTGACCTTGCTCCAGCAATGATCTCAGAACTTTTAGAAAGACTTGAAAAAGAATATAAAAAAGAAGAAGAGGATAAAGACTATCTTGCTCTTATTAAAGACTTCCTTGCTGAAAAAATGGAAGCGGCACAGCATAAGACTCCGCAAGATCTTTATGAGTTTAAAGGAGATCATACTGGCACGAAGGTTATCATGATTGTCGGCGTGAACGGTGCAGGAAAGACAACAACTATTGGAAAGCTTGCAACTAAACTTAAGTCACAGGGCGCAAAAGTTGTGGTGGGTGCATGCGACACATTTAGAGCTGCAGCAGTTGAGCAGTTGGAAGTTTGGTGTCAAAGAGCTGGAGTTGACATCGTTAAGGCCGCAGAGGGTGCAAATCCAAGTGGTGTTGCCTACGAAACCGTAGAAAAAGCAGTTAATGATAAGGCCGACTATTGCATTATAGATACTGCAGGCCGTTTGCATACAGCTGCGAACCTGATGGAAGAGCTAGCTAAAACTAAAAGAGTCATGAGTAAGGTTTTACCTGAAGCTCCTCATGAAGTGCTCCTAGTAGTTGATGCCATTACTGGACAGAATGCTTTGCGTCAGGCACAAGAGTTTCATAAGACTCTTGATCTAACTGGACTAATTTTCACAAAATGTGATGGATCGTCGAAAGCTGGAAGTGCTGTAAGTATTGTTAACGCACTGAGTGTTCCAGTCACTTACATAGGCGTTGGAGAAAATGTTGAGGATTTGAACCAGTTTGAGTTAAACGCTTATTTAGACGCACTGCTAGGGCTAAATGCCGCGGCACATGGCTAAATCTGACCTTTGTCAAAGAAATTGACTTGTTTTGCCTCTTTCATTAATCTGATTCTATGACCGCTAAAAACGAAGGTTTAGAATTTAATATATTGGGATGTCAAATCCGCATCAAGCAAGATGAGGCTCATGACGAGCAGGCCAAAAGAGCTGTAGATATAGTAAATCAAGAAATTGAATCACTAAAAAAACAGAATCCTAATCTAAAGGATCTGGATTGTGGCGTATTGGCCGCTCTAAAAATCGCTTCGGCAAAGCTTGATGTTGAAAAAGAGTTTAAAGAAACAACGCAATCTCTAAAAGCGGGGATTAATGATGCGTTGGATTTTATAGAAGAAGTTTCACCAGGAACTATGCAGGCCAGAAGTTAAGTCACGTGGAAAAACACGAACTTCGAACTATTGGAAAGCAAAAGGTCCTTGAACTTGATAAAGAGCAAAGGCTTGATATCTCAAGGAAACTTTCTAAAAACTTAAAGGCATACCTCGAGTCCTTAAATTCCAAAACTGATTTATTAGCGAACAGAATGCTTGGAGGCTTTGCGCCTCTTAAAGACGAACTTGACTGGTATTTAGAGCTTCAAGAATCCGGCTTATGGCCTTGTGTGCCCTGCCTGGTTGATGACATAAATATGGAGTTCTACAAAGTAAGTTGGAAGCTTTTGACTAAAGACTTTTTAAGCGTGAATTGGGCCGGAAGGTTTCCAAAAGTTCACCCAAAAGTCTTAATTGTGCCCGGATTAATCTTTGACCCTAAGGGTGGAAGGCTTGGCAGAGGCAAAGGCTGTTACGACAAATACTTGTCAAACAATGAAGTCTTAAAGATTGGTGTTTGTTCTGAAGAGCAAATAGTTAAAGAACTAACTTTGGAGGATCACGACGTATTAATGGATGTCGTGATTACCGACCAAAATATATATAGAAGGGGTTAAATAAAGATGAATACTGAAACAATTCTTGCTAGTGCCCTTTCCTTAATTGTGGGTGGTGTTGTCGCTTATATAGTGGCAATGGGAAAAGTAAAAAACCTACAAGCGGAAAGTGAAAAAGAGGCCGGAGATATAATTAAAAAGGCCAAAGATCGTGCTCATGACATTAAAAGAGACGCTAAAAAAGAGGCCAAAGAGATTATTAACGAAGAAAGAGCTGCTCTTGATAAAGAATATCAAAAGAGAACTCAGTCTCTTCAGGATCAAGAGAGAGGACTTGCCAAGAAGGAAGTGACTTTGGATCAAAAGATTGAGGCCAAAGATCGCGAGATGGACAAGCTTAGAGATAAAGAGCGTGATCTTGAAAAGGAAAAGCACGCAGCAATTGCCGAGCGTGAGAGATTGAAAGTTAAGCAAGAAGAAATCTCCACAAAACTTGAGACTGTTGCCCAAATGACCAAAGAAGAAGCTAAGGAGCAGCTTATTTCCGTAATGGAAGAAGAGGCCAAAGTTGACGCTGCCAAAAGAATTAGAGTTGTGGAAGACGAGGCGAATGAAGAGTCAGAAAAAAGAGCTAAAAGAATCCTTGGAATCGCTCTTCAAAGATTTGCTGGTGAATACGTTGCAGAGCAAACAATTACTTCAGTCGAGCTTCCAGGTGACGAGATCAAAGGTCGCTTGATTGGTAGAGAAGGTAGAAACATCCGAGCTTTTGAGCAAATTTGTGGTGTTGACCTAATCATTGACGATACTCCAGGCATGGTTGTTATCTCTTCTTTCAATGTAGTTAGAAAGCAAGTTGCTAAAATGACAATTGAAAAGCTTATCGCTGACGGAAGAATCCATCCTGCGAAAATTGAAGAGTTTCATGACAAGTCCAAGCATGAAATGGAGATGCGTCTTAGAGAGCTTGGTGAAAAAGCTCAAATGGAAATCGGAATCCATGGACTTCATCCAGAAGTTCTTAAAATGCTAGGCGCTCTAAACTACAGAACATCTTATATGCAAAACCAATATCAACACTCTCTTGAAGTGGGCTTCTTGTGTGGAGCTATGGCCGCAGAGCTTGGAATGAATGTTAAGCAGGCCAGAAGAGCAGGGCTTCTTCACGATATTGGAAAGGCCATTGACGCTTCCGCTGAAGGCTCTCACGCAGTTGTTGGCGCTGACTTCATTAAAAAATATGGTGAAGATCCAGATATCGTCCACGCTGTAAGAGCTCACCACGAAGACGTGAAGCCTGAGACTGTTCTTGCTCACCTTGTAATGGCGGCAGACGCATTGTCTGGAGCAAGACCTGGTGTTAGAAAGTTCTTGAAAGAGTCTTATGTTTCAAGAGTTACTGATATTGAAAATATCGCAAACAGCTTTGAAGGCGTTAACAGAAGTTACGCAATTTCAGCAGGTAGAGAAATTAGAGTTCTTGTTGAAAACGACAAAGTTGATGATGATGCAACAATCATGCTTTCAAGAGACATCGCCAAGAAAATTGAGGAGGAGATGTCATATCCTGGAACAATTAAAGTTTCAGTGATCAGAGAAACAAGAGCAGTTGGCATAGCTAAATAAGGCAAAAGTATTGGAACCAAAAGTCGCAATAGTCACTGGTTCTTCATCCGGATTGGGAGAGGCCATTACAAGGTCTCTCTTAAATCAGGACTATCTAGTTTTCGGCGGAAGCAGATCTGAGTCCGCCATAATTCACAACAACTTTATTGACCTTGAACTTGACGTGAGAAGCGAGTCTTCTGTTAAGTCTTTCTATGCGGAGGTGCTTAAAGAGACGGAGGTTGTGGATCTATATGTTAACAACGCTGGAATCTGTGAGATGTCCTCTCTTGCTGAAACAAACTCGAAAGAGTTTGCAAACCACTTTGCAACCAACGTCCTGGGCTCTTTTCACATGCTTAAAGGACTAGAGCCATTTTTAATTGAAGATGAAACCTTCATTTTAAATATTCTCTCCACTGCATCTTTAGAGGCCTATCCTGGAACAAGTTCATACACATCCAATGAAAGTGCTAAAAAGGCCTTAGTTGAGGTTATTGAAAAAGAGTGGTCAAAATACCATTTAAGATTTACCAACCTTATTCTTGGTGCTGTAAACACTCCTATCTGGAATGACTACGAGGACATTGAAGTCGAACAGATGCTATCTATTTCTCAGGTCATGGAGACAGTGAACTTCCTAATCAAGGCCTCTTCGGAAAGTAAGTTCGCCGAAATCGTCCTTCAACCAAGAAGAAGCTTTTTGAAGTAAACTGCCAACTCTTTCAGGCTTAGCTAAAACTAATTTCCACCTTTTTTTCCGTGAAATCAAGTACTTATTGGCGAAGACCTTAAAAGACTCAAAGAAAATTAATCCAAACTATAAACTAAAAAGAGATAAACACGATAAGTCTTTAGAAGGAGATTTATTTAGTGCTAAAAGTTATTCTTACTCTCATTCTATTTCACCACTCAGTATTTGCTGCAAACAAGCTATTAAAAAGTGGCCTTCAAAGTTTTGAGTTCACGCAACTGCCTACAGTGCCCGAAGAAGTTCAAAATGCTAATAAGAATCAGTTGAAGCCAGGCCAAATAAGTCCTGTTCAATACAATAAGAAGCCAGGGTTAATAGATAACTCTACTGCTTATTCGAGTGATGTGAACTCCACTATTAGTGTTAATTTTGATAATTTACAAGGAGAGATTTTTGTAAAAGAAAAGGTTAAAAATTTTATAGAGAGTAACAGCGAAAAGCCTGAACAGTTGGAAAAGTTTAAAAGTGATTTTTGTCGTGAATTAAAAGTTCAAACTTCTAATAATGCACCTTACTTCTTATTAAATGATGAATTCTCTAGCGACTTTGAAGAAGAGAGATTTCAAAACCTTTCTTCTTCTATTGTGAAAGAATACACAGATAAGGCCTGTCCTAAAAAAGACGGTGGTCAGCCAAAACTCGAGGGCTGCTTTAACGATCTACTTGCCGACTCAGTTAAATCCGATAAGTTTGATAAAGCCTGTAATGACCAAATGGATAGTTACCTATTAAATAAGGCACATGATTTGGACTTGTCAAAAGCAGTGAAATTGGTGCTAAACAAAAAGGCGAAAGCTCTTGGCAAAAAAGAGGTTGCACCAGAAATGCCTGTTAAAAGCTCCTGCTCAGCAGGCTGTGCGCTTACTAATCCTGATGGTTATTTTACGAGCTGTAATGCTCTAGAGTGCAATGAGGTCGGTCTTAATGAATCAGCTTTAGATATTGGAAATGTTTTAAAGTTATACAGTATGGAAGCCAGTAACTTTAGACCTAGAGGTACTAGTTATTTTTGCTCCGATTGTTTTCTAGAAGCAGCCAAAGCAAGAAAACAAGAATTTCCTATAGAAGAGGTGGAGCAGAAATTTAAGAATAAAGTCGCAGGCAGAGTTGCTGCTAGAGAGCTTCTCGGTTTTGCGAAGATGATGGAAACTACTACCGACTATAACTCTTTAAGTTATCTTAAAAAACAAGTTTCATGTGAGAAAGAACTAAGCGAAATGCTTAACTTGAAATGTGGAAACCAGAAGAAAGACAAAAATTTCGATGCAAGAATCAAGGAAGTCGAAGGTTATTTAGGCCTAGACATGAAGCAGCCTAAAAAGCTTTTCCAAAAGCTTTCTGAAGACATTAAGCAACCTGGTCCAGAACAAACTTGCACGAGAAGTGATTATGCTCTTAAGAAAGTTAATATTTTCAACTCACGAAAAAATGATGGCCTGAGGTATGGGTTCAAGGCCCTTATTTCTCAGCTGAGCAGCCAGCCTTTAGAGGAGGAATTTAATAAGAGATGTGAAGATGGCGAAGAAAGCATGATGAATGACAGTATATCGGAGTTTCTATCAACTCATTTGTCTAATAGACTGATCTCCATGGTATCGAATTTAGGAAATAAACAGAGTGATGATATACAGGCTGATTGGCATGAATTAGCTTGCGACAACAATGATGAATTTGTAAAAACTCTTGGCTGCAATGACCCCGTACTTGCGGAAAAAAATCCTGCGAACAAATTTTTTCAAGAATTTCATTCAGATCATAATAAAATTATTTCAGCAATAAAGAGTAAGTATGCTGATGTGGGGGAAGACGGAAAAATTGATCAAGAAAGTTTAAAGGCTTTGTTGACTGAGATGAAAAATCTACTAAAAACACAATTGCAATCTACTTTGGATATGGCATCAAGTTTTGATCCTATTGTAGGTGTTAATTTGGGAAGCTGGAAAAATTTATGTGAGCTCGCCAAGAGGCCTGATGGAAAGATTGAAGATCTTGTAATGAACAACACATATCATAAAGGGCTAAAAAACTTTGAAGCAGAGTCTTGCGGCAAGACGATAGCCAAAGTTAAGCATGCCCTTTGTTCTGACATTGAAAATAAAAAATTATCCGAAAATGACGTTAACAAAATTAGTGACGAGCTATTGGGAGAAAATGGTTCCTCTTCTTTTGCCATCAAAAGTCTTACATGCAACTTAAGAAGCAAAACTCTAAATGCTTCTGACAAACTGGGATTCGGAGATGCCGGGTTTGGTATATCTGATTACGAGAAAACCCTTGGGAAGATTTCAAAGGGGTCATCAGGTACTCCAATGGATTTTGATTCTTTTAAAAAAAATGAAACTTGTGATGAAGGCAGTCGTAGATTGGAAGAGAATAAACTAACTGCATTAACTGGTCGCTTTATTCGTCGTAATGTGGTTGACTCTGGTGAGGATAAAGATACAGCCGATAAGTTAGAGGGGACCACCCAGGATATCGAAGCGGCAATGAGTCGTCAGCTAGATTCTGTCAGAAGGGAACTCACAGGCTCTACTAGAGGTGGCTACAGTGATTCATTGATCAGTGGTGTTGAAGGAAGAGTGAAAGCTATTAGAGGTGGAAACCCTTATCCAAGTGCTGGAAGTGGTCAAAGAAAGTTCACCGTAGATCAGAAAGAAAGGGAAGTGGTTGAACAAGTAAGTCAAAATACAAGAGAAAGACTTTTAGTTGATAGAGAAGGCTTGGATCAACAAAGAAATACAAAATCCGATGTAAAGAAACAAGAGGTAGAAGACTTGTTCTCTTATATGAAAAAGCCTTCTACTGATTTTGATACAACTAGCAATGCTTCCAATAGTAGATCTCCTGCAAATTATAGTAATGCACCTGTGTGCGACGATGCTTGCCTGAAAGAGGTTGTAGCCAAACAAAGAATGAGTGGGACTTCGAATGAAGAGCAAAAAAAACAATTGGCCTCGAAGTTAGGCTTAAAGAATCCATCGGAAACGCCTGAGGATATGAAGAAGATGCTCGAGGATGTTCTTGAAGGCAAGCTGAATGAAAAAGAGCTTGATCAGCTAAAAGCTGAGAATGAAAAACTTCGTGAAGAGATGGCAAAAATTAAAGCCGATATGAAGACAAAACCAGTTAAGGTTATAGACCAAAACGGTGTGGATAGGTCAAAAGAGATCAAGAGACCTGAAAGCAATCCCGCGTTGGTTTTAAATCCAAGAAACAATCGTGCCACCGAATATAGAAGCAGAAGCTCAATGCAGGAGAAGGCCGAGCAGTTTTCACCTGACTATACGACATCAACCCCAGAGAGAGTGTCTATTGCTGACTATAAATCAAAGAGAAGAGAGGCAGCCAAAGTTCCTGTGGACCAAGTAAAGACCTATAATGCTGAAATGGATCAAGTCTTTTTAAAGTCGAACTCCAATTCACCTGTCGATGATGGTTTTGTTAAAAGATATGTAAGCCACATTAGTAAAGAGGCCGGAAGTATTGAGCACCTAATTGTTTTTGAAAACGGCGTTCCTGCTAAAATTAGAGTGCCTGATCCAAAGCGTCCAGGCTCGTATGTGGAACACCCTTTAGAGGGAGAAATTGCTGAGGAAATTTTAGGTCAGGTTGAGAAACAAGAGGTTCAATCATTTGCGCTATATAACATGGTAAGCTTTGGTGACTCTTTAAATGATTTTATGAAAAAACTGGATACAGAAGCTTCAAACATCACTTCTTTAAGAAGCCTAAACACCAGGCTGAAGAAGTTAGAAGAATTGGACTAGGTGAGCTGTTGAAAATTGTCCCTATTTCGATTGTCATACCCATAAGAAACTCCAATGAAATTTGGATGCAAAAAAGGCAGACAGAAGACTTCCTTGAAGGAAAGCTGGAGTTTCCAGGAGGAAAAATTGAGCCTTATGAAAAACCAGCAGAGGCTGCTGTGAGAGAGTTAAGAGAAGAAACCAATGTATCTGTCTCTCCAAGTGAAATAGACCTGTTTGATGTTGTAACTCATCACTACGAGGAAAAAACTGTGAAGCTTTACGTGTTCTTGCTTACAAGCAAAGTGGAGCTGTTTCAAAAAGGTGGTTGGTACGGCCTGAATGGGAACTGGCAAGATGAGCTAGGCCAACATATCCCACCTGCCAATTATGGTATCTTGAACAAATTACTTGCGGAAGTTGCAAGTGGTTGAATTTACGTGTTATTTTAAATAAGTTTAGATGCATATTGGTTGTTTAATGCTATAATATGTACTAGAAATGCGTTTTTAATAATAATTGAATCAAGGAGAATTCGCATAGAGCCCCCATCGAGTAGTTTTAGTCTTTTTAAAAAACATCCTCTTAATTCCAACTTTATTTTTCTATTCACAAGGAGTCTGTCTTGAGTGCTGAGGTGCAAGATATTGTTATCTTTGTGGTAGGTGTTTTCTTGTCCGCTTTCTTCTCAGGATCTGAAGCGGCGCTCATAAGTATTCCCGCAAAAAGAGTAAAGCAGCTAATGGAAGATGGAGGTCCTAGAGCAAAGGCCTTGAACTTTCTCGCGGAAAAGCCAAGCGAGATTCTTACAACGATTCTTATTGGAAATAACTTTGTGAACATTTTTGTAGCCTCATTGGCCACAACGATAGCCCAAAGATATTTTGCAAGTGATGCAATCTCTTATGCTGTCGGTATCACAACACTTTTAATTTTGATTTTTGGTGAAATTATCCCTAAAACTTTTGCAAGAAATCATGCTGAACGTCTGGCCCTGCCTATCATTAGAATTCTTCAGGTTTTCTATTTTGCGATGTATCCGGCAGTTAGATTCTTTATGATCATAATTGAAGCTGTTCTTGGAAAGAACGCGCAGCTTAGTGAAAAACTAGTCACTAAAGATGATATTGAGTTCATGGTGAACGAAGCTGAGAAAGAAAGATCAATCGACTCCAAGCAAATTGATCTTTTAAACTCCATTCTAGAGTTTCCTACAATTAAAGTAAAAGACATCATGGTTCCTAGAAATCAGGTGCATGCAATTAAAAAAGAAGCGACTTACGAGGAGGTACTGTCCCTAGTAAGAGAGGTTGCTCATAGTAGATATCCTGTTTTTGATGAGGATCTAGATTCAACAATTGGCTTTCTTCACGTTAAGGACTTGTCTTTTGTGGATATGAATCAAAGAGAGAGCTTTAATGTTGCCAAATTGGTTAATGAGCCCTTCTTTGTTTATGAGCATATGAAGATTCAGGCCGTCTTTGACCACATGAACAGAAAGAAAGTTCACTTGGCATTAGTTAAAGATGAAAATGGTCTTGTGGTGGGTATAGTTACACTAGAAGACATCATGGAGGAAATCTTTGGAGAAATTCAGGATGAGCATGATGAAGATGATGACGGTATTCCAAAAATTGCTCAAAATCACTTGGATGAAGGACTGAAAGTCCCTGGTGGCATATCGCTTCGTGACCTTTACAACGAGTACGATATTAAAATTCCTCTAAATGATAATTACTCCACATTGAGAGGCTTTCTTTTAGATATGCTTGGCAATAACTTTCCAAAAGAAGGAAATATACTGTTTTGGGAAGGACTTTCCTTTAAGCTTCTTCGCGTTGAAGAAAATGAGATCGAGGAAGTGGAGATCGAAAGCACTGATGGTGAGAAGCATATAATCAAGAAAGATGAAGAGGATGAAGAGCTAGAGCATCAAGTGGCAGAAGATATTGAGCCATCTGCTTACTCGGCAAAGTAAAATTACTTTAAAGGTTTTACTGAAACGTCTCCAAACACTCGCGCTCTACAGGCAAGTCTTACAACTCTGTTTTCCAAAGAGCCCTTGCCATTTTTGGATTCATAGTGCTCTTTGATTGATTCAACCGTATTTTGTTCCACAGCTGAAGGGGCCTTCAAGTTCTGAGCTCCTTCAGTGACTTCAATTCTGCAAGCGCCACATGAGCCTGCAAGGCATCCATGAGGGAGCTTTTCTCCTTGATTGTCTAGTGCGTCAAAAAGAATTTCCCCTTCTTCAACATAAAATTGCAAATTTTTATGGATTAATGACACTGTGGGCATATAACTTTTATCCTCGTAGTTTTATAAAGGGGCCAAATATTTTATTAAAAAAATTGTACCTCGATTAGAGATATATTCAAGGAGATACGCAATGTTCAGTTTTGAGAAACTTTACTCCATGGGGCACGAAGAAGTAGTTTTCTTTAGCGAGCCATCATGTAACCTAAAGGCCATTGTGGCCATTCACGACACTACTCTTGGCCCGGCACTTGGTGGGACTAGAATGTGGCAATATGCTACTGAAGAAGAGGCCCTAGAGGACGTTCTACGTCTTTCAAGAGGTATGACATATAAAGCTGCCGTTTCTGGTTTAAACCTTGGTGGCGGAAAGGCCGTAATCATAGGTGACCCTAAAAAAGACAAATCAGAAGCGTTATTTAGAGCTTACGGAAGATATCTTGAGTCTCTAAATGGGAGATACATCTCTGCAGAGGACGTAAATATCAGCGTTCACGATATTGATCATATCTACACTGAAACAAACTATGTTTGTGGTGTGGACAAAGCGCATGGTGGATCAGGAAACCCTGCCCCTTACACAGCATTAGGTGTATTTAGAGGTATTCAGGCGAGTGCTTTTAAGACTTGGGGAACAAGATCTTTAAAAGATAAAGTAATTGCTCTTCAAGGTGTTGGTTCTGTTGGAACTGAGCTTGCCAGACTTATTACTGAAGACGGTGGGAACATCATCTTTACAGATATTAGCGAAGAGAACGTACAAAGGTTTAAGAATGAGTTTCCAAACGCTGAGTATGTTGCTCCTGAGGGAATTTATGATGTAAACATGGACATCTACGCTCCATGTGCATTAGGCGCAACTATCAATGACGACACAATTAACAGAATCAAGTGTAAGGTTGTTGCAGGAGCTGCAAACAATCAGCTTGCGGAAGATCGTCACGGACAGGAACTTAAGGATAAGGGTATTCTTTACGCTCCAGACTACCTAATTAATGCTGGTGGACTCATGAACGTTTCCATTGAGTTTGAAGGTTGGAACGACGTTAAGTCTAGAAGAATGGTAGACACCATCTTTGACACCACACTGGATATTTTCAAAATTGCTGAAGATGAGAACATTCCTGTGAGCAAGGCAACAGATCTTCTTGCGGAGAGAAGACTCGAGGCCATGAAGAAGATCCAAACCACTTACTTAGGCAAAGGTTCAGGTCACAGATTTCCAGGTTCAAAAGTTAGACATCACAAAATATAAGATGCTATAAAGCCTCCGAAAGGAGGCTTTTTTATGAAAGCTGATCGCTACAAAACAATCATTAAAATTTTAGATTCCTTGTACATGGAGGAGAGTAACCTAATGGCCAACCTCTCCAACACTGCGGCCGTGATAAAAGAATACTTGGGCTTTTTCTGGGTTGGATTTTATCTAGTGGACAAAGACTCCAATCAGTTAATAGTTGGGCCGTACCAAGGACCACTTGCCTGTGGAAGAATTGACTACGGCAAAGGTGTTTGTGGAAGCTCCTGGAAGGAAGCAAAAACTTTGGTTGTTAAGGATGTTCATGATTTTCCTGGACATATCTCTTGCTCTCCGCTTTCACAGTCAGAGATTGTTGTTCCTATCATTAAGGATGGAAAGGTTATGGCCGTCCTTGATATTGATGATGATAAAAAAGGCACCTTTGATAATGAGGACAAAAAGTATCTAGAACGAATTTGTGAAGAGATGGCAAAGCTGTTCTAAAGGGAAATTTTAAAAAGTTCTCCTGTATTGTTTATCAGCTCTAAGGTTTCCTCGCTTTTATTGTATTGAATATCTTTTGGGAAACCGTACTCAGTGATGTCCTTCGACCTTAGAGAGTCAGCTTCGCCTTCATGATTTTTTTCCACTACAATAATTTCACGATCAGTTAGGATGTAGAGTTCTGTGTCGATGATCTCCAAGTCAAGTGGAGAGACTCCTGTAATCAATCTTAAGAGCTTGTTGGAGTTCTCAGCCCTCTTGCCATTTGGATCAGCGTTTTGATTGAACACCTTTATCCAGGATTGATTTTTATTAAAAACATATAGCTCTTTGTTCTTCGTGTCGGCCTTTAGGCCGGAAGCTCCTTCGAGTTCATTTGTAACAAGTCTTCTTCTTGGCGCCAGGTTTCCGCCAAAGCTCACCGGAAATGATAGAACTTCAAGTTCTGTTTCTTTTTCATTGAGAACAAAAATCAGATCATCCGAGGGAGCGGCGTCAATCGCCTTGACGTTCTCAAGTAAAGTTTTATTTCCGGAAATTAGTTTGAGGAGTCCTTCAGACTCAATGTAGAGTAAGTTTTTATGTCCAGCGATGGTGTGCTTGGCAGTCTTCTGCATACTTGCATTCAATCCCTTTATTATTTCGTAACACTCTTTAGGAACCTTTTGAGACATTGTCGCATGGCCGTGGTATTGGGCCAGAACGGCGCACTCTTCTAAACTCGTTTGAGCGAAGCTAGTAAAAGTAAGCGCAAGAGTAATTATAAAATATTTCATCGTGTCCCCTCAAGGTTCAAGGTGTATCCTGGATTAACTGTAAAGCCTGGATCGTCGGCCGTTGCGTCACCTGTTTTTAAACCAGGTGCCCCGATATCGTTATAATCGATTGTAACAGCGCAAGTGTCATTGATTGCTATAAGGTTTCCTGTACAGTTATCGGTCGCAATTACAAATACAGCTCCATCATTATTATTCACATTTATTTGAAAGCTTGCCTTGGTCGGTGCCGTTCCAATGTTTCTAACCGTAAAGGTTTCTGAAGTGTTCGCATTTGGGTCTCCGTAATCATAGGTACCTACTAATGCGGGAGTGGAGTCATACCATTCAAACTGAGGTTCGCCGTCATTAACATTAATAAGTGAGGTGTTCGGAGCGGCGAAGGCATTACTTGATAATGCATTACCTGCAAGGTCTGTAATTGAACCACCGTTATATTCCAAAGGACTGTTAAGAACCACTCCATCTTCATCGTAGTCCGATGCACCAATTGTGTAGCGATAAACTATATTCGATGTGGAACTGCCGGAATTGTAATTGGCATATAAAGTGCTGGACCCGACGGTTAAACTTAAACGGGTTCCTGTCACCGTTACGCTCTCTGAGAAAGTTGCGGTGAAGTCCATGTTGGATGCCAAAGCATAGTTTCCATTTGCGGGAGCGGCAACTGAGTCTAATGTTGGGGCAACTGTGTCTTTAGTAACCGTATTTGCCGTTGAGCTAGAGCTATTTCCAACAGTGTCGGTGATGTCTACTGTAAAAGATTTCGCACCCTCGGAAAGTCCTGTGGAGTTAAAAGTGCCTGAAAGATTTGTTCCATCGCACGATACTCCTGCTTGCCCTGCGGCGCTAACTCCATCAATTTTTATGTCAACAGTTGCCGTGGCATCATCGCATGTTCCCGCGATTGCGAAGGTTGTTGAGTCGGTAGAGGCGTTTATGTAAGAGCCATTCGCCGGCGTGGTTAATGTTGCTGTAGGATCTATAGCGTCCACTAAAACACTTGGAAAGTTGGTCGTGGAAAGAGTGAGATTTGCATTATTGCCATTAATATCTTGGATTGTTCCTCCTGAAAGAGTTATGGCACTCAAGTCTATTCCATTGGGATCGCCGTCTCCATCTACTACTGTGTATGAAAAAGTTACGGTGCTGCTGCCCGAGCCTGCCTGATAAACAAGCTCTGGGCTTGCGGCCATAGTTTCAAAAGTTGCTGGAATTCTTGGAGAGCCAGTTATATTAACAGTGTCGTCATAGGTGACGGTCGCAGTGATGACCTGTGTTTCTGTGTAGGTGCTTGCAGTTATTGCAATACCCGTCACAGTTGGCCTTATGCCGTCCACCAAGACTGAGCTAAGATTGGGCTTTACAGAAGAAATATCCAGGTCAGCTGCATTGCCACCCAAGTCAATTAGTGAGCCGCCGTTTAGGTCTACCGAATTTGATGTAATACTTATGCCGTCAGTATCTAGGTCAGAGTTTTGAACCGTGTACCTGAATGTTAAATTCGATGACCCACTTCCAGACTGGTAGGTCGCATACCTTGTTGCGCCTCCTATATCCAGGGCCACTCGGGGCGTTCCAGTTACATTGATTGTTTCGTTGAAATTAAAAGCAAAGTTTAAAGCATCTCCAATTGCATAAGTTGCGTTCGCGGGAGGAGTAATGGACTCAACGGTCGGAGTTAGGGCATCCACTAACAAAGTGCTAGTGTCAATTGCTGCGATAGCTGTTGAGATATCCAGGTTTGCGTTCGTACCGTTGGCGTTTTGAATTGTTCCACCGTTTAGGTTTAACATCGAGTTTAGTGTAAGTCCGTCATGATCCTCATCGCCGGTTTGAACCACATACCTCATAACCAAGCTTGAACTTCCTGAGCCTGAGTTGTAGTCGACATAGGTTAAGGTCGGAGAAAGTGTGGTTAGTTCCATCACAAGCTGAGGAAGGCCTGTAGTGTCTACTTCATCATTGAAGTTCAGGGTAAAGAAGATCTCTTCGCCAAGATTAAAGTACCCATCGGCGGGAGCAGAAGGGATAACAATTGAAGTTACAGTTGGAAGGGGAGCGTGCACAATTGCTCCCGGTGTTTTTGCAAGGTAGAAAATGATATTTGCGTTCTTTCCTTCGGCATCTTGGATAGTTCCACCATTTAAATCTATGATGTCGGCAACGTCAACGCCATCATCATCTTCATTCCCTGAAACAAGCGAATGAGAAAATACGAGTGTGTCGCTACCACTACCTGAAAGGAAGTCCGCGTATCGAACGTTGCCACCAATATCAATTCCTACTCTGGGAGTTCCTGTCACATTTACTACTTCTGTGAAAGTGTATGAAACCTCAATAGTGTCTCCAGGGACATAAGTCTTATCAACCGGATCTATTGCAGAGACAATGTAGGGCATGTCTCCGTCTAAATAAACGTTTGGCAAGTTTTGCAAAGCAAAGGTCAAAGTGGCGTCATTGCCAGCCTCATCTTTAATCGTACCTGAGTTTAAAAGAAGCGGGGGAGTGATGGTGATGCCATCCATATCCAAGTCTGTCGACAAGACGGTGTGCCTAAAGGTCAGTCTGGTGGTTCCACTGCCGCCTGTGTAAGCAACGTTGACCAAGCTTCCATTTATATTTACCTGCATCTGAGGCGTCCCTGTAACGTAAACTTCTTCGTCAAAAGTTGCAAAGAAGGTCAAGCTTGCGTCAACCATGTAGGTGTTGTCCAGCGGCGGTGTTATAGATGAAATAACAGGCCCTGTATTATCCACTATAATTGCGGAAGTGTCCCCTGGACTAAAGCTAAGGCTAGCGTTCTGAGCCGCAGTGCCATCATTAAACGTTATTGTGCCGCCATTTAAATCTATAGAGTTGGAGCCGAATGAAATTCCATCAGCATCATTATCAGTTCCTTGAACGGTGTATACAAATTGCAATCTCTTGGTTCCACTACCCGCTGAGTAATCTGCGTATCTGGTGGTTCCGCCAATATTTAAAGAAAGTCTCGGAGTGCCTGTAACTGTAAGCACAAATGGGTGCTCAACATAAAAAACCAACTCTTCAGTGTCCACGTAAGTCGCATCGGATGGAAGAGAGATCGTTAGTGAATCCTCAGCTGATTTATGTTCTGCAAAGAGACCACCTGGATCTTCAATTGTTTCTTCAAAACAGCCAGATAGAAGGATTGCAAGAATGGTAAGTAGTAGTGATTTCATAAGCTTCCAATGCTTTATTTTAACTTCTAATCGGCTTAAGAAAGCGTAATGTTTAAGTATTTAAGCTATTTTTCCCAGTATTTAAGGCATTAATGGCATTTTTCAACTGCTTTTCTAGGGATCAAAAGTTCTCGAACTTCAATCAAATGGCAGGAATTATTGGCAGAAAAGCTTAGGCCATAATTTCCCCTAGCTATAAGTTGTTTAAATTATTGATAATATGATTGGGATGAATTTAATAATCCCACTTATACTATTGTTAATGAGCTCATGTGCCCAAAGGATTAAGGCCCCAATTAACCGAATGATTTCGCCTGAGGCGATAGGGTATGGGTTGAATATGGAGTACAAGCAAACTGGTGTAAGTGAGGGGCTTTTAGATTTTGTGGGGAGCAGAACAGACAATCCCTTAAAGATGGGCAAGATCATGAACCGTGAACTTGTCCTAGGGTTGGGAGTCGCAAGGACCGCAGACATATTTATAAGGATTCCCGAGCAGTCCACGAGCCTTTTAGGAATCAAAGTTCAGGTAGTGGGGGATCCTTCCAAGGCTCAGGCATCCGGACATAAGGTGGCTTTCACGTTGGCCATGGGAGCTGAAAGAGACAGCTTTGAAGGCACCTATGATGTAAAGCTTAAGTCTGACGCTCAGGATTTCTCAATAATTCATGGCTATAGACCAAATTCTTGGCTGCTTCTATATGACAGTGTTTCACTTACAAGCTACCGAATTCAGGGAACTGTTGAAAATGCCACTCCAAGTTTTAATTCCGATGAATTTGACTACGCGGCCGATAATATTTTGGGACTCCAGGGTGGTATGGAGCTTGGAGGGGCCAATTTCAAATTAAAACTAGAGCTTGCCTTTCAAAGGATCACTTGGTCAAACACTGAAACTAAGAATTACACCTCGTTTGGATATGCTCTGAGTGCTGGTTTTTAAAGGAAACTTCTGCCCTTGCAAAGAGTTGTAGCTCTATGCATGTTAAAATTTAGTCAGGGAATAGAAGGTTTTTCACGAATGAAACTAATTTTATTAACATTGATTTTTTCACAATTGAGCTGGGCAATTCTCGAGTTTGAGGATGCTGCCTATCCAGAACTGATGACATCTTCCAGGGCATTGGCCATGGGGAATGCTTATATGAACAAGGTTGATGATTCGTGGTCAGCATTTTACAACCCAGCAGGTCTTGGAACTGTGAGAGGAGTTCAATTCCACCTTACAAATATTCACTTGGAAACTAACAACGGTTACCTCGATGTGACCGGTGGACAGGGGAGCTTTTTTGATTCCATGACCAATTACACAAAGGCCTTTAAGGCGGATGGCCTTAGAGAGTTAATGGCCGAGGATCCTGGCAACACGTCCCACGCAAGAGTGGCCTTATTTCCCAATATAACATTTAGAGGCCTAACACTTGGCTGGGTTTATTCAAAACAAAACAGGGGGCGACTGGAAAGCTCCACCAGTGATTTTGAATTGGCAGAGAGAACTGACTGGGGCCCGGTTGTGGCATTGAACTTGTCCCTCTTTGGCGGTGTTGTTAAATTTGGTATTTCTGGAACCTATCTTACAAGAAAACAAATTCAAAAGGATTTTGCTCCTACAGACCCAACCACAATCGATGAAGAGGTTGATTATAGAAAGGGTTCTATGACTTATCTTGTGGCCGGCACTCGAATAACTCTGCCTATATTTATGCTGCCGACCTTTTCAGTCGTTTACAGAAACTCATCTGGCTCTGACTGGTATGATGCTGAGTTGGGTGGGGCTCCGGATAAGATTCCTCAAACGACAGATGTCGGTTTCTCTCTAACTCCTTATACAGCAAGGAATGCGCGACTTCATATTGAGGCCAACTATAAAGATGTGGGCAACTATTATGAAAATGTGGGGATGAAGAGAAAACTTCTATTTGGTATGGAGTTTGATTGGGCGAGAACCTTTTTTGTGAGGCTTGGCGCTGGAGATGGCTGGGGCTCTGGGGGAGTTGGGGTTAGAAATAAAAGATTCATTTTTGATTTAACCACCTATGCTATTGAAAGCTCGAGAGAGTCTGACGCTTACCGGGAAAAAGAAGATAGAAGATACGTGATTTCTATCGCTTCTGGCTTCTAAGCTTTTGTAATTATTTCCACTCATTACACTCAAATTTATTAATTGATGGCCAAAAATGACAAGAGTTGTTAAAACTCTTCGAAAAAAGAGGGTTAGACTCCCTCCCATTAACCTCAATGGTAAACAAACACTAAAGGTATTTTCAAAATGAAAAGAAAAAATCCCTACGCGTCCTTTTTAGACGATCTACAAAAACCAGCACGATATATTGGAGGAGAACACTTCATTCTTCAAAAAGATTGGGACTCAATGATTGGGCGTGCTGCCTTATGTTTTCCAGATGTTTACGAAATAGGTATGAGCCACCTTGGCTTTAAAATTTTATATGAAGAAGTAAACAAGCATGAAGGCCTATGCGCCGAGAGATGTTTTGCTCCATGGGTCGACATGGAAGAAAAGCTTAGAGAGCGTGAGCTTCCACTTGTTTCTCTTGAAAACTTTAAGCCTTTGAAAGACTTTGATGTTGTTGGTTTTTCTCTTCAATATGAGATGAGCTACACCAATATCTTGAACATGCTTGACCTTGGTGGAATAAGCGTGTGGCAAAAAGATAGAAAAGAAGAAGAGCCATTTGTAATTGCCGGTGGCCCATGTGCAACTCACCCTGAGCCTATCGCTCCATTCTTGGATTTCGTTCTGATTGGAGATGGCGAGAAAATTTTCTCTCGAATCGTTCATTTCATAGGTGAAGCAAGAAGAGCTGGACTTAAAAGAGATCACATCCTCTTTGAGCTTGCAAAGTGGGAAGGCATCTATGTTCCAAGCTTCTATGAGACTGAAATCGATGAAGACAGCAAATTAGAAGTCGTAACAGGTCCTAAGCCTGAGTTTGATGGAGAAATTGCAACTAGAGTAAAAAGATATTTTGTGGATAGTCTCAAGGACTACCCATTTCCAACCAAATCCCCAATACCTCACATGACTGCAATCTTTGATAGGTTTTCAGTTGAGTTGAGCAGAGGGTGCACTGAAGGTTGTAGATTTTGCCAGGCCGGCATGATCTATCGTCCAGTTAGAGAGAGGAAGCCTGTTGATGTTATGAATCTCGTTTTGGATGGCATAAAAAATGGTGGATTCGACGAGGCCAGTTTGACTTGTCTTTCCACTGCGGACTATTCCGCTGTAACACCTCTTGTAGTGGACCTTTTGGACAAACTTTCTAAAGACAGGTCAACTCTGGGAATCAGCTCTCTAAGAGCGTACGGACTTGATAATAGGGTTTTAGACAAACTTGCTGAAGTGAGAAACACCTCCCTTACTTTTGCTCCCGAAGCGGGTAGTGAAAGGATGAGAAAGGTTATAAATAAAAACGTTTCTGAACAAGATATGATGAACACTGCTAGAGAAGTCTTTAGCAGAGGTTGGAAGAAAATGAAGCTTTATTTCATGATTGGCCTTCCAACTGAAGAGGATGAAGATGTCATAGCCATCATGGAAACAGGGATGAAGGCCAGACAAGTTGCTCAAAGAGAGTGTGGAGTCAAAAATCCAAACATCACTATTTCCGCATCTTCATTTGTGCCTAAACCACACACTCCATTTCAGTGGTCAAGCATGATCACTCTTGAAGAAATTATTAGAAAGCAAAACCTTCTGAAGGATTACGCTGTAAAGTACGGACTCTCTTTTAGAAAGCACTTCTCTAAAATCTCTCACCTTGAAGGCATTGTTTCCAGAGGGGATAGAAGAGTTGGAAACATGATTTACAGCGCATGGACAAAAGGCTGTCGTTTTGATGGTTGGGACGAAACTTTCGAGCATGAAAAGTGGATGGAAGCTCTAGAAGAGTCTGGGATTGACCCTCAATACATGCTTGGAACTATTCCTGTTAAATCAAGGCTTCCTTGGGATCATATTGATGTCGGTCTTGAAGACAAGTTCTTGGAAAGAGAGTGGAAGAAGGCAACTAAAAATAGACTTTCTCCTCCTTGTGGCAAAGTTGCTGGGATGATTGTTCACCACACTAACCTTGAGGCGCTTGAGAAGACCTTTGATGTGGATAAGAAAAGAATCGTTTGTTACCACTGTGGCGTTGAGTGTGACCTTAAAGAAATGGTTGAAGAAAGAAGAGATTACTTGGGCTCAATGAATGCTGTTGAAGACCTTCCATACGAGCCACCTAAAGAGCGAAAGAAGATTGTTGAGCTTCGCGAAAAAAGAGGACAAAACGTTGGCCACAAGTATAGAATTGAGTTTTCTAAAATTGGTCCTCTAAGCTTTATCAGTCACTTGGACACTCAAAAGATTGTTGCAAGAATCTTTAAGAGGGCGGACATTGAGATCCTTCACTCTGAAGGGTACAAATCTAGACCTCTTATTTCTTTTGGCCCGGCTCTGACTTTAGGCATTAGCTCTCTGAGAGAGTTTTTTGACGTCAGAGTTCCTGAGCAGTGGGAAAACCCTGAAGAGATTCTAAATAGACTTCAGGCGCATTCGGAAAAAGGCATTTTGTTCAACTCTATCGAAGAGGTTGTGGGCAAGGTTCCTTCTATTCAGGATTCGGTTAAAGAGTTCACTTACTTTATAAAGGTGGATAACCCAGAAGTTCTTTCTCAAACTGTTGAAGACATCAAGAAACAAGATCAAATTCTTGTTAAGTCTTACAATAAAAAGAAGAAGTCTTTTATTCAAAAAGACATCAAGCCAAAAGTGGAGGATATCTTCTTAGGCGAACTTTCACTTCCTGAAGAAAAGATGAACATTATAGATGAGGTTTCTCCTTGTAAAGGCCAGGGGCTTTTCATTAAAACCAAGGTTGACCAAGGCTCATCAATAAGGCCAAGTGAAATAATTGAGGTTCTTAAATCAAAAGGGCTACAAACTCATAGGCCAATTAAGTCAGAAATACTTCTAGCGTAAATAACCAAGGCGGCCCATCTAATGGGCCGTCCTTTCATAGTAATCTTTGCCCACTCCACCCGAACATTTTACTAACCTTGTTTTCAACTTTGTGCGCCTCTTGTCTTTTTCCGGTTTGCTTCAATAAACGAACATAGCCATTCCAAACGGCCTTTTCATTGGGGTGGTTGTTTAATCCAGCTTCATATACACGAAGAAGATCCTTCTTAGGTGTTGTCGAGTCGATTCTATGAACCCTGTGGTAGGATATTTCTGGGTGTAGAGCAAGCTCCATTAGACGCCTATACAGTTTAATCGCTTTTTTAGGCGTATTCTTTTCCATTGCGTGGGCCTGGGAAACGATATCCTTTGGTATGTTCTCGTCCCTCAGCTGTTGAGGGGGAAGGAAGCTTTTGGCCCAGTAACCGCCCCCTTCCCATTTAGACATGAAGTTTTTAAAACCAAAGCGTCTAGGGGCGCGATTTTTATCAAGGGCAAAAAGCACCTCGTCTCTTAGTTCTTTTCCATAAATTTCAAAAAATTCCCCTCCGTCATAAAAGACCACGGTCACCCCCTCATCAAGGGAGCGAAGAATTTGCTGGAGGTTTCTGACTGGCGTCCTTACAAAACCAAGCTTGTTCATAGTTCTTGAAAATTCAGTTGTTGAACATTTGTTTTTGCAAACTTTTTGTTTTCGAAAGGTTTGAAAGTCTGACCCTATAATTTTCTGATTGATTGGCGCTTTTAAAGTAGTTCGTCTCTCTTCGGGCATTTTTGGCCTAGAGTGGGAGCAGGCCAATAGAAAAAGTGAAAGCAGCAATAAGAGTGCATGATACATCTAGACCTCCAAAAAAAGGAGTCTTGATCATTCAACTCTATTTGCTCTCAGTAAAAACGATTTTTTGAATGTGAAGGATAGTTGCAACGAATGCTAGTCGCGGTACTTCTTGTCGACCATTAAGACAACTAAGGCCAATCTTAACTTTTCAGACGCTTTTGATTTAAGTTCTTTCCATAAACTCATAAATTCTTCCGTAAATTATTGATTATTCGTATAGTTTAACCGGTGGAGTATTAAAAACTCAAAGGATTTCTTAATTAGAAATAAATTTAATTGTTTTGAGGCAGCTAAGTACTTGTATTTATAATGAACGAAAGTCTGTATTAATGCTTAGACTACTGGTCATTTCCCTACATTTTTAATAGGTTGTAGGGGATTAAAACTAGAAAAGGGGTACTGAATATGCCAAGCGCGCAAACAGCAACCAAGTCCAAAGGGACCACTAAAAAGACTGGCTCAAAAGATAAAAGAGTTGAGCTTGTAAAAAAGCATAAGCTTAGTAAAAAAGATTTACTGGATATGTACAACAACATTGTCACTTCCAGAAGACTTGACGACGCTGAAATCTCAATGAAAAAACAGTCAAAAGCATACTTTCAAATCTCTGGCGCAGGCCATGAGGGTATTCTGACTGCAGCCGCCAAAGTGCTTAAGCCCAAGCATGATTACTTTATTCCTTACTATAGAGACAGAGCTCTATGTCTAGGCCTTGGAGTCACTCCATATGAAATGTTATGCCAAGCAAACGGAAACGTAGGCGACAAGGCAAGCCATGGTAGACAAATGCCTGCGCACTGGGGCCATGTTGATTTAAATATAATCTCTAAATCCTCTTGTACTGGAACTCAGTTTCTTCAGGCCGTGGGGACTGCTGAGGCCGGTAAATACCTATCTAAAATGGCAAAGGATGGAGTTGACCACAGCCTGCCTTATCATGATGACGAAATTGTTTATGTTTCCACTGGTGATGGCACTACTTCTCAAGGGGAGTTTTGGGAGGGCCTTACCACGGCGGTTGTTAACAAACTGCCAGTTCTTTTCATGGTAGAGGATAACGGCTTCGCTATCTCCGTTCCTACTTTTGTACAGACTCCTGAGGGGTCAATATCAAAAGCTTTGGCCAATTTTCCAGGACTAAAGATTTTCACGTGCGATGGAACTTGTCCTATTGAAAGTTACGACACAATGAAAGAGGCCGAAACATATCTTAGAAGTGGCAAAGGTCCTGCCCTTGTTCACGCAACAGTGACAAGACCATATTCACACTCCCTTTCGGACGATCATTCTTTCTATAGAACGAAAGAAGAGTTGGATGAAGAAGCGAAGAGAGATGTTGTTAACACATTTCCGAAGTTTCTAGTTGACTCAAAGCTTGCATCAAAAGAAGAGGTCGAGAAGGTTGAGGAAGACGCAAAACTGGCGGTTAGAGAAGCTATGAAGAAGGCCATTGAAACAGAATGGCCGGATCAATCAACTTATATGGATCACTTGTATTCTGAGGAAGTTGATCCAACAGGCGATGACTTTGATACTGAACCACAATTTTCTGGTAAAGAAGACATTCCAATGGCCGGAGCAATTAACGGCACATTAAAATCTGAAATTCAAAAGAACCCACTCATGAGAATGTTTGGTGAGGATGTTGCTGACTTCTCTGAGCTTGAGAAGCTTGATAATGAAGATCTTAAAGGCAAAGGCGGGGTGTTCAAGGTAACTTCCGGGTGTCAGAGAGCTTCTAAGGAAGGCCAGGTATTCAACAGTCCTCTTGCTGAAGCAAACATTATCGGTAGAGCTATTGGCCAAGCTATGAGAGGTATCAAACCTGTTGTTGAAATCCAATTTTTTGATTACATCTGGACTGCTTATATGCAGCTTAAAAACGAGATGGCGACAACTCGCTATAGATCAGGTGGAGATTTTAAGTGTCCAATGGTTGTAAGGGTTCCAATCGGTGGCTACCTCAAAGGTGGATCGATTTATCACTCTCAATCAGGCGAGTCTCTATACACGCATATTCCAGGTATTAGGGTAGTGTTTCCAAGCAACGCTCAAGATGCTGCAGGACTTTTGAGAACTGCCATCCGTTGTGATGACCCTGTAATGTTCTTAGAGCATAAGCACCTTTACTACCAAGGCTATAATAGATGTGCCGATCCTGGAGAGGATTATATGATTCCATTTGGCAAAGCTAGAGTTGCCAAAAAAGGAAGTGACGCAACTGTAGTGGCCTGGGGCGCATTGGTTCAGAAGTCTATTGACGCTGCCAAAAAATTTGAAGAGGAGACTGGGAAATCAATTGAGGTTATTGATTTAAGGACGCTCGCTCCATTTGATATGGATGCGATTAAAGAGTCATTGTCAAAAACCAACAGAATTTTGATTGCCCATGAGGAACAAAAAACTTCTGGCTTTGCAGGTGAGATCGCGGCAAAGATCAATGAGGAATGTTTCGAGCACTTGGACGCTCCTATACTAAGAGTTGCTTCCAAAGACACTCATGTTGCTTACAATCCTGGTCTTGAAGAAGTAATCCTTCCTCAAACAAATGATGTGTACAACGAACTTAAAAAACTTCTTGAGTATTAGATGAAAGATCCACAAGGAGTTGGACAAAAATTTAATCTTGAAACTTATCTAGCGGCCAGAAAGGTCGCTAGACGAGTGGCCTTCCTTTTTGCGAGTCATGTTGAAGAAGGTATGACTGAGGATGAAGGACTTGAAACCCTTGATCAACTTCTTAAAAAGAATGGCGTTGAGAAAAAATGGCATCCCAGCAAGTTTAGAATTGGTAAAAACACCGTCAAGTCTTTTAAAGAGAAGTCCGATCCTGATGTCAAACTTCAAGAGCAAGACATATTCTTCTTAGATATCGGTCCCATCATAGATGGGCATGAAGCAGACTACGGACAAACTTTTACTGTTGGACAAAATCACGAATACGCCCACGCTCAGAAAACTTCAAAACAAATTTTTGACCAGCTCGCTGGAGAGTGGAAAACAAACAAGCTCTCTGGAAAAGCTCTTTATGAAAGGGCGTCAGAGCTTGCCCAAAAACATGGTTATATTTTAAATGAAAATATGGCAGGCCATAGGCTTGGTGATTTGCCCCACGCACTACACTATAGAGGCAAACTTTCTGATTTCGAGTCGGTGCCTCTTGAGAACCTCTGGGTGTTGGAAGTTCATATCCGCCACCCAGATAAAGAGTTCGGTGCTTTCTTTGAAGATATATTGATGTAGGCCCTATGGCCTCATCTCTTTTTGCCGCCTTGGCATTTGATCTATTATGGAATAAATCTTCTCAGGGTTTGCAACGCCATGTGCCCTGTACTTTACTCCCCCATCTTTTCCAATTAGAACTAAATCAAAGTCGCTGTTCATGTCATACTTTTCGAGAACCTCATCATCAAGTCCTGTGAGAATAACAAGTTCACGATCTTGGTAGTCCTTTGGTGATCTATCAAAAAGCTCTCTTTGGTTGTTGAGATCCACCTCATCTTTTGATTGAAGTAGAAGAACTCGCTTATCACCTTGAAGCTCGTTTATTTCTTTAAGATTCATAAGGCCTCCTTTGAAATTATTTTCCATCAAATGAGACGTTTTATAAAAGTTTAGGCCTAGAAATAAGGTTAACGGATTCTTAAGTCTTCCAGTCTTGGTTTTCTTCTCTCCCTATAGGGTGAGGTTTCTTCAGAGACACCATAGCAGCTTTTGACCTTTACTAGTGTTTCCCCGTCAACATTAACAACTTGATCGATTGGGATCCAATTTGAATAGGTTCTGCTTTCTTTCAAATTGAAAAGAGCGATTTCAACTAGGTACTTACCTTTAAGACCTTGACCAGCGGAGTATATTAAAGGGGAAAAACTTAACTGGTCGACTTTTCCATTCACATAATCTTTGGGTCTAATGTAGATGTCGTCACGTCTTTTGTTATTAACTCTTTCCTCAATATCAAAGTCTGTGACTCTAAGCCTGTGATTGAAGGCCGGACAACGGAACTTTCTAAACTCATGGGACACACTTGCCGCGTGATAGTACAAGTGGACTGTTAAATTTTGGGTGACGCCTTTCTTAGTATCAAAGGCCACATAGCCTAAATGTCTTTTCGGTCCATTTGAAACTTTGGAGATCCTAAAAATCCATGAGTCAATGCCATGACTTTTTTTAAGGATCTTGGATGCTGAATCTTCTAGGGACGGTACTTCCAGCTTGAACTGAATGCCTTTTGAGACAAGCTCTTCTCGGTTTTTACCTACTTTCCAGTCGACTTCTTTTAAGTCCTTAAGCTCGACCTCAACATCTTTTAGAAAGTAAATTCCACTTTTGCTTTTGAGCTCTACTTGATCTGAACAAGAGCAAAGAATGAATAAGGTTAAAAAAGCTGCCAATCTCATAGGTAAAATTATACCTTGAGACGGCAGCTGTGCAAATATAGGGTGTTTATTTCTGGATTTGGGCCTTCATTAGTCTTTGCTTTTCAACTATCGAGTCCGTTTTAAACCAATCGTTGCCAGCACCTCTTCCCATGGGCTTCCAAAGTTTGGTTATGATTCTTCCTTGGTCGTAGATTTTCTCATCTACATGAACCTTTACGACTTCACCTGTAATTAGGGATCCACAACCTGGCTGATCACCATAGCTTAAGATATCTTTAAGTTTGCACTCAAAGTGAATTGGGCTTTCTTTTACTCTTTTGGCCTTAATCATCTCGGAGTCCAAGGGAGTAAGACCTGCAAAGTCAAACTCGTCTTGCCCGTATTCGAGCTCGGTGCTTGCAAGGTTTACTTTGTCTGCGTTCTCCTCTGTTACAAAGTTAATTACAAACTCTTTTTCCCTTTCGATATTGATAACAGTGTCTTTTTTCTCTCCATTAGAGGATCTAATTAAAGGAGCAAAGGCCACAATCATTGGTTTGGCGCTAACTCCTGTAAAAAATGAGAAAGGTGCTACATTGTTTGTGCCATCTTTATTCACCGTGGAAACCACGGCAATAGGTCTTGGCAGTATTGACCCGATTAAAAGTTTATAGTTATTCGCAAATTCACCGTCTGTATTTAAGCTGATCATTATTTCTCCATCCAAGATTTCCAGTAGTCCTTAAACTCGTCTCTTTCAAAAGCTTCACTTCTCTTTAGCGGGTAGCGAGTATCTATCATTACCGCATACTCATCGGTCCACTCTTTGTCGTCTGCTTTTGCAAAGGCCTTTGGGTGCGGTCCATGGTGGATACCCTGCGGGTGGAAAGTGATAGCACCTGAATCAATATTGTCCCGACTAAAGAAGTTTCCTTCGTGATAGAAGAGAACTTCATCATAATCAATATTTGAGTGATAGAATGGCACCTTTAAAACACCCTCAGAAGAGTGCTCCATTGGTCTAGCAACAAAGGAGCACACAACAAAGTTTTTACATACAAACATTGTGTGTCCACTTGGTGGAATATGATACTTATGAGAGTTGATAGGGCAGTAGTCGTAAATGGATATCTTCCAAGGATAAAGACTTCCTTTCCAGCCCTTGGCGTCCAAAGGGTTGAATGGGTAGGCGACTTTTGTAATTTGGCCTTCTCTCTTTATCTCAATTACATACTCATCTTTATCTTGCTCACTCCCTTTAGCTGCCTCTGGTGTGACAATTGCTGTTTGATCATAGAGAGCATTTGGTCCCAATATTCCACGGCTTGGTTCGTTGAATTCAGATGCGGATTCAACTTTTAAGAACTTGGTCGGAGTATTGACATAGACTTTGTAAGTTGTGCCCCTTGGAATTAAAATGTAGTCGCCTTTTTTATAATCCAGGTGCCCATAGATTGTTTCAATTCGTCCTTCGCCTGCGTGGGCGAAATACATTTCATCAAAGTCTGCATTTCTGTAGAAGTTTTCAAAGCTCTTTTCATACATGCCCATGCTAATCACAAGGTCATTATTATATAGATAAGGCACGAAGTTATTTTTCAATTCAGTTTTACCAAATAGAGGGGGAAGGTTTCTAGGTCTTAGATCACCTTCAATCGATGTCCAACTCGTAAGAGGATTTTCATGATAGATCTGGCTTACTTTTCCAAAAAAGCCTTCTCTTCCATGCTCTTCTTCATAAGTGCCTTCTGGAATTTTTACGTGTGCTTGTTTAGTGTGCACTCCACTTGATTTAAAATTATCGTAACTCATGCTTTCTCCTGGTTGGGAGTTCCCACAATGTTTTTTAATTTTCCAATTCTCTCAATCTCTAGCTCCAAGACATCACCTGGCTGTATCCATTTATCCAGCTCAAGTCCGCAACCTGTTCCAACTGTTCCTGAACCCATGAAGTCTGTTGCAAGAAGCCACTCTTCGCGGCTAGCGTGTTCAATCATCTGTGCCCATGTGTAATGAGAATCACTTGTGAATCCCTCTGACCAAAGCTCTCCATTCACAGTAGCTGTCATTTTAAGATTTGGTTCTTCACCCATGAATTCATCTGCTGTGATAATTACTGGGCCCATAATTGAACAGAAGTCTTTTCCTTTTGCAGGACCAAGTCTTACGGCCATCTCTTTTTTCTGGATGTCTCTTGCTGAGATATCATTAAATACTGTGTAGCCAAAAACATGCTCAAGGGCATTTTCAGCTTTTATATTTTTACCGTCACGTCCAATGACAACCCCAAACTCTAATTCGTAATCTAGTTTGTTCGTATATGACGGCCATGGAATGATTTCCTCAGGGCCTATGAACCCGGCCGTGGAGCCTTTGTAGTACGCAGGTATTTCATACCATGCTTCAGGAATTGGCTCGCCCCGTTTTTCAAAGCCTTTTGCCACATGTTTTTCGTGAGCATAAAAGTCACGATACACATGAATGCGATCAAGCGGGCATTCGAGTCTTGCGTCTTTAGCGTCTTTTAAATCAAAAGCAAGGTCTGCTTCGTTATCTGTTTTAAGAATTCCATCGGCTGCGAATTCTTTAAATGTCTCAAGAGTCTCTTGAAGCATTTCGATGGAGCTTTCTTGATATGTCTTTAGAAATTCACTTAGTTTTGTAGGCGCTGTGGAATTAGCTTTTTCTTCGGCATGGTAATAGCCTTCAAGCTCGTAGTACTTTCTCCACACAAGATTAACATCAATGATGCTGGTTTCGTTAAAGAATATCCCAAGCCTTTTGATACGGCCTAAAGGGGTCTGGCGAGAATATGTGCAAACCTTCATAGAAATACCTCATTTTTTCGCCAAGACTACCCATAATTGGTCAAATTCACAAGTTTGCATGGTTGTAATACCTCAGTTTGTATTGCACTGCGTGGTAAGGTTCACTCTAGGTTGTTAAAATTGAATCGGTCTCGCTTTGAAACTGGGACCTCAGTGTCATTGTTATTCCTTACCAAATACTTTGGATGATTTTCTTGCTTTATTTCTACTATAAGCTGATGAACCTTGTAGTTTTGAGAACTGGTTTTAAACCTTCTTATCTAAGAACTTAGAATCAACAAAATAGCATTTCGCCAACTTCTTTAGTCACTAAAGATTTTTTAAGCAAATTTTTGGATGGAAAAGGACGATAAACTAGTTGTTAGAGAGCTTTCTGGTAGGTGTTTAGAAATAAATCTGCTGCATGTTAGAATTAAATTATGTTGAAAAGTTTTTCGAATAGTTTTGGTCAACTCGTTTTACTTCTCCTTCTGGTGAATTTTGTGAGCTGTGGTTCAAAAGGTGCAAGTGAATAGCTTAAAGAAATACTTTCCCCTTCAAGTGTTGTCTTGGGATCAAATCCAAACAGTTTGTCTGTTACTCCATCTATCTCTTGGAGCTCTCTGGTTAATAATAAAGTTCAAGTCGCTGTGTATAGGGTAGATGATGATGCCTTAATAAAAGATTGGACAGAGATATCCAATGGAGGCCAAGTTTCATCTCTCAGTCTTCAGAATTATGAACAATACTATGTGAAACTTAGGGGATTTGATAACGGAACATCTAGTGGAGAGGTTCAAACTGAGTCTTGGACAGCGAATCTTCCAATCTCTTCCCAAACACATACCAAATCCGAGGTCGGATATATCAAAGATATTGAATTTGCCAGAAATAAGTATTGGGTAATCCCTGGAGGGGGAAGTCTTAATACAACAATTAATGTTAAGACTGCCTCCGATTTAACCCAAAGCTTAACCAACGAGGTTGCCTTAGAGTATCCGCAAGCAATGTTGTCTCATGGTGATGAGATTTATATTTTTCACCAGTCCCGAATCTGGCGAGGGGATTCTGCAACCGTTACTCTTCCTAATGAAGCTGGCTATGCTTCCTTTAAACCAAGCATATCAGATGGCAACATTTATACTGGTACTTCCACTGGATCTGGAATGGGGAACAGATATTTTATCGCAGACCTCGCGTCTTTTTCTTTAATCAAGGACATAAGAGATTTTGAGTCTGGGAATGGGAAAGGAAACAGTATTAGGCCTTTCAAGGGTGAACTCTTTTTCTCAGGTCTTACCCATAATAACTCTGGCAATACTTTGCATGTTCATAAGGGCAACACAAATGATGAAACTACAGTCTCTTCACTATCAATCGTAAATATTGGATTTGTTGCTGATGATAATGAATATGAAGATACGATGATGGAGGAGGTTGAAGAAAAGGCTTTATTTGCAGGTGTATATGGACATGACAAGTACTCTTATACCTTGGATGGAGTCACCTGGACACCACAAAACCTTCCTACCAACGAAACGCTTAGGGATGTTTTATCTGACGAGTATGGATTCTTTGTTCTGGTAAGAAATTCATCTGATGGATCAGAGCACATTTTTAGATTTTTAGTGGATGATATGAATAACCCGTCAATAGTTCACTCGCTTAGTGACTTTTCTACACTCAGTAGAATGAAGGTCATAAACGAGAAACTCTATGTTGTTGGAAATAACTCTTCAGGAGAAGGTCTGGTAGAGGTTGTTAGTAATCTTTATAACAGGCCAGCTGGCATTTAATTTATTACTAAAGAATTTTATCAAAGACTTTATAGCACGCCAGGGCATGAACTGGAAAACCAAATAAATGCCTGTCCGTGCTGTTTTTTCGTGGGTGAATTATATTTTCTAGCTGAGAGTGGAAGATGGTCCGCTATTGGCGGACCTAATTGTTATGATAAAAAGCGTTTATTGGTTTAAGCAAACACTTATTTGATTGTATCTTGTTGGCCTACCGTGCTGTGAATAACCTGCTGCCATCTCAATGATCTCTATTTGTGAACCGTCTGGGCTATAGTGAAGAATGAGGTTTCTCGAGTAATTGTTAACCTTTCTCGCATACTTTTCCATGCGTCCACCTGTCACGCAGGAGACCAAATCCTCTTTATCTTTACCAAGAACTTGATTCATGTTGCTGATTATCAAGGATTTTGACTTCATGTTTTGTTTGTAAGAAATCGCTGGTTCGCCACTAATGTAGCCAAAGTCAAAATCGCAGCCATTTGGCAGGCGATCCCTTTGATTTAATATGCTTAGATCTTCGTGAACCATGCTCATGTCAGTTTTGTAATGAACCCTCCAGTCTTCTTGATACTTGCAAAGAGGTTCAAAACTGGCACTGAAAGCACTGGTGATAGACGCTATAAAGAAAGCAACCAGAAGATGAAATTTCATAGGGCATACTCCATTTTAGTACTTTTGGAATGATACTGATTTATAGCCTGGAATCGAAATAATGCCTCGTTCAATTGCAAAAAATGTAAATTTTACCGGGAGGAAAGAGAGGAGAAAACCTCAAATTATTGAGGTCTTCCAAACTTTTTGTCGTATTCAGGGAGTATCTCTTCCATAGCTTCAAAGAAGTGTTTCATTTCTTCTTTTAACCCAATTGAAATTCTAACCCAATCAGGCATCTTATTGGCCTTAAGTGGACGAATAATTACGCCGTGATCCAATAGCTTATCAAACATGTAGTCACTCGCTTCAGCTGAACCTGTTCTAAAACAGATGAAGTTTGTGATAGAGCGGACCGGATTGAAGCCTTTTTTGTCTAAGAACTTCAAAGTCTCATAATATCTTTTAGTGTTGTTTCTAATTGTTCTTTCTAGGTGAGGATAATCTGTTAGAGCACCGATTGCACCCTTCTGAGCAATTAAACTTGGCTCAAACGGAAGCTTGATTTTGTGAAGTGCTTGGATAAACTCTTCATTGGCAAAACCATATCCAACCCTTACACCAGCAAGGCCATAGGCCTTTGAAAATGTTCTAAGTGTTATAACATTGTCGTATCTGTGCTTCATTGAGTCTGGGTAGTCCCAAGTTGATTGAGCAAACTCAAAGTAAGCTTCATCCAAAATTACAATTGTGTGTTTTGGGACATATTGCATAAGGTAATCAAATTCATGCTCGGTAATGTACGTTCCTGTAGGGTTGTCCGGATTTGCTATATAAAGAATCTTTGTGTTCTCATTAACCTTTTCAGCAAGAGCTTTTACATCGTATCTCATGTCCGGAGTTCTTGGAGTGGTCACAATCTTTCCACCAGCTCCCGTAGCTAGAATATGAAATCCGATAAATGTGTTCTCTGCGGTTAAAACTTCATCGCCTGGTTGAATGAAAGATTTAGCGATGTAACCCATGATTCCTTCAGAGCCATTTCCAAGGATGATGTTCTCTCTCTTAACTTTGTATAGTTCAGCAAGTTTGTTCTTCAAATCTAGGGCATGCATATCCGGGTAGCGGTGGGAGTCCCAAAGCGCGTTGGTCATTTCTCTGGTCGCAAACGGAGATGGGCCTAATGGGTTTTCGTTGCTGGCAAGTTTTGAAATCTTTGTCAGACCTCTTTCTCGGGCAACCTCTTCAATGGGCTTTCCAGCTTGATAAACCTGTAAATTATCCAAATATTCCGGGATAAGTCTTCTTTTAGTCATGAGCTTCCTCAACTTGAAATTCAAAGTATCCATATACCTATATGTTAAGGAGGGGGAAATCAACAATTTCCTTGGTTTAGCGCAGCGTAATACAGCATTTTCACGGTTCGAATTTGTAAGTTTTTCAATTTTTATGCTTTAATTGCAAAAACGAAAAAAGGAATATCTATGAAACTGCTTGAAGGAAAAAAAGCTCTTATTTTTGGTGTTGCAAATGATCGATCTATCGCTTGGGGTATAGCTCAGGAATTCAAAAGACACGGTGCTCAAATAGCCCTTTCGTATGCAAATGACGCTCTTAAAAAGAGAGTGGAGCCGCTAGCTGAAGAAGTTGGAGCGGATTTCACATTTGAAATGGATGTAACAAATGATGAGCATTACGAGGGCCTAGAGTCCAAAATAAAAGAACATTGGGAAGATTTTGATATTCTGGTTCACTCCATTGCATTTGCTGACAGACAAGATCTTAAAGGTCAATTTGTAGATACATCCAGGAAAGGGTTTCAGTTGGCGTGCGATGTGTCGGCCTTCTCTCTGGTTGGATTGTCTCAAAGACTTCAGGGTATGATGAATGACGAAGGTTCCGTTCTTGCGATGACATATTATGGATCACAAAAGGTTGTGCAAAACTACAATGTGATGGGTGTGGCCAAAGCTGCCCTTGAGTCAAGCACGCGTTATCTTGCGGAGGACCTTGGTCAAAAGGGTATCAGAGTCAACTGTATTAGTGCTGGCCCTATAAAAACTCTTGCCGCTTCAGGAATCTCTGGATTTAGAACTCTTCTTTCTCAAGTTGAAGAAAAAGCGCCGCTTAAAAGAAATGTGACTCAAGAGGATGTGGGTGGAAACGCTGTCTACCTTGCGAGTGATCTAAGTAAAGGTGTTACAGGGCAGGTTCTATACGTGGACAGCGGCCTGTCTGTTCTTGGAGGATTTTAAGTTGATTAAAAATGCTCTTGTATCAATTCAGCCTTCAATGAGGAACATTACTAAGGACAAGGTCAATTTCATTATGGCCTTGATCCCGGTTTTGATTGGTATCGCTCTTTACTATTATTTGGGGTCATGGATTTATGAGAATGCAACCACCTATGGGCGAGAGTTGATAGAGAGCTATATCTCCCAGGAAAGCTTCGGGGCAGTTGTGTATTGGCTTGTGGCCGCGATACTGACGGTCATGCTGTTTTTTTTGGTGAACTGGACGTTTGTGCTGGTGGTTACACTGATTGCTTGTCCATTCAATGACATCTTAAGCTCAAGGATAGAGAAGCAGATGAGAGGCGAGAGCACTCTTGATCTTGGACAAACTTTTTCAAGGTTGATAGCAAAGCTTTTTTTCACTCTTTTTAATGAGCTAAAGAAAATTCTTTTCATAGGTTTTCTCTCTTTGCTTTCATTTGTTTTTGGATATATCCCCCTTATTGCTCCCATTGGCATCTTTTTAGCAATGGTTTTACTTGCCGTTGAGTTTTTAGACTACTCTTGGTCCAGACATGATTTAAAGTTTGGAGAGTGTGTATCTGATTTGAAAAAAAATATCGCAGGATACAGTTTTGGGGGAGCGTTTTTCTTTATAATGGTTTCTGTCCCGCTAATAAACTTGTTTGTGCCTCCGATGGCAACAAGCTACTTCACAACCTTGTGGGTAAAGAATCATGAATCTCGCAATTAGACTTCCTGATGATTTAAATGAGCGTCTTCTGTGCTTTCCCGCACTCCAACTTCTTGTAAAGCTGCTAAAGGCTGAAGTTGAGCAAAAAAACGAAGAATTGCCCGAAGAAGAACAAAGAGATTTAAAAGTCCACCTGTTGACCCATAAAGAAAATATTGAAGTTTTAAACCTGGTTCCTATAAAAGCTTTTTATCATGAACTAGACGATGAGGACTTAAAAAGTGTTTTTACAGTCCACAGGGCCGTAAAAAACATGAAAATTGATCAAGTCGAGGCTTTTATTAGCTTTACTAAAAGCTTTGTCGACGCCTCAATTGGTAAAAGTATGAAGGCCAAAACTAGACTGGGCTTCTCCATTTCAAAAAACAGCCTTTTCTTCAACAAGAAAGTCAGCCTTCTAAACGGAAGGCACCACAGTGAGCAGTACTTTGAATTGCTCAAAGGCATCTTGGAAAACTCACCGACAGAGTTGCCAAGAGGATATTCAAGAGAGCTTGTTCCACTCAAAGAGAATTGGAGAGAGAACCCATATAATATAATAAATCTCCGCGCCTCAAAGGATGGAGAGATAGAAGAGTCCTGGAGTGAATTTTTTTCACTAGTTGAGAATGAAAAATTCTATCTTGTTTGCGACGATCTGCCGCTTGAAAGGCAAAAAGAGGCGTTGGTAAGGTTTATAAAGAAACAATCCAATAAGAATACCTATGAGGCCATTGAATTAAGTAGTCTTATTGAGTTTGGTAAATTGGCCGCTTTTGCACAAACTTTTGTATCATTTGACTCTGGCCTGGTTCATATGGCAGCTTACTGTGGCGGGCATATTCATTATTTGCATAAAGAAAGACCTGATTCCACAGGACCAATTCACTTTTTAGGTGATATAAGGTATTTCAATTTGAACGAACCATTTTATAGAGAGAACAACGAAATTGCTCTTCATAAGATCTTCGATGAATTAATTCAATACCTAGATAAAAAAGCAAAGGATAGAGAAGAGTGATTTTAGAAAACCTTGTATTGGTCATAGGCCTAATCCTTACAGGCACGGCCATGAGAAAGTCGGGGTGGTTTCCCCAAAATACATCAGACGTTTTAAATACTTTCGTTTTAAACGTCTCCCTACCTGCTATAATTATGATCTCTATTCCGAGCCTTCCTTTGGACGAGAGAGCTTTATATCCAGTTGCTATACATTGGATTGCCTTTCCGCTGCACATCGCTGCGGTGATTCTTATGCAAAAAATATTTAAGTTTAGAAAGTCGGTCTTTGCCTCCATGCTAATAGTGACGACTCTAGGGAATACCGCTTTTCTGGGTATTCCAATGGTGAAGACTTTCTACGGGGCGGAGGCAATTCCATTTGCAGTGTTGTATGATCAACTTGGTTCTGGACTTGGATTCATTATCTTTGGAGCGTTCGTGCTTCCCATGTTTAGTGATAAAACAAAACAAACTCTTTCAGATGTTGCAAAGCACCTTTTAACATTCCCTGCGTTTATTGGACTAATTTTGGGTTTTGTTTTTAAATTCTTTCCGCTTCCTGATGTCTTTAACAACTTTCTTTCTCAACTTGCGGCCACACTTATTCCTTGTGCGATGGTGGCAGTTGGTTTTCAGATGAAATATAAACTTGAGATACATGAACTTAAACCCCTTGCCTTAGGTCTTGGACTTAAGCTTTTAGTTCTTCCCTTTGCTGTTTTAGGAATGGTGAAGCTTCTTTCAATTGAAACCCTTTCCGCTAATGTGTCAATCCTTCAAGCGGGAATGCCGCCCATGGTGACTGCAGGAGCTATGGCGATAGAGGCCGGACTCGAAAAAGATCTTTCAGCGGCATACGTTGGCTACGGACTTATCTTCGCCTTTGCGACCCTTCCTCTTATACACTCATTAATCTAATCTTCGTTTAATTTACGATTCTAGCTATAAGTTCTAAAAGCTCCTTTATCTAAAAAAATAAAGGGGTACATTAATGAAAAAGCTACTAATTTCTTTATCTATGATAATGGCGCTGGCCATGACCACTGGCTGTGGAAGGTTCGTAAGGCTACTTGTTAGCGATCTGGCCTTCACAACTTCTCAAGATAACGAGCAACAAATTCTGGAGACAACTTTTACCTTATCACTAGGCGAGGTCTCACTGCCTGGCACATCTTATAGTCTGCCAAATAATTTGGGATCCTTCAGTCTTATGGCCGGAGACGCGATGGGAGATAAAGTGAAGCTGTCTCTTAACCTAACTGAGATTTTTAAGCTTCCTTCAGAGGATGCAAAACTTCCCAATGGCAATGACCTGCCTATCAACACTACTGGTGCAAACGTTGTTGAAATTCCAATTTCAGGAATCGTTGGGAGCGTCTATCTTGCATCAAGTAATGGTCAAACTCTTGTTGGCTTTGCATTTTCTATCAGTCAACTTGATACCTTGGGGCAGACCATTGGCAATATAGGGCTATTTCCTAATTTTGATGTGAGAGGTGTAAATGTAACAGCTGGGATCTTCTCCTCTGGAGAGGAAGGAAAAACTGGACTCGCGGCATTTGCAAACCTTGGCGATCTTGAAGGGGATACCCCTGACGATGAGGCAAAGCCATTTATGCCAATTGAAACCACTATCTCGAAAAAGCAATTTCGAGAACTTAAGCGGGAAATGACAAAATTGAAAAATAGCTCTCAAGTTTTAAAAGTTGTAAAAAAAGAAGAATAACAGGTACTTTGCGGGGCGTTAAGTTTGCGTCCCGCCTATATTACTTATTATTCTGGCAAGAATTGCAGCCTTTATACTTCACCCAAACTCATTATGATTAGACTTATGTAACTCTAATTATGTGAGGTTTAAATGAAGAGACTAGCATCACTTTTATCGTGTTTGTTTCTTGCCGCAGCTCTAACTGGATGTGGCAGTGATTCAAAGAAAATTGTATCAGACCTTGAGTTTGAAACTAGAGACCAAGATTCTGAGAAGTTTGTTGTAACAGACTTTGTTATGGAGCTTGGAAACGCAGAACTTCCGTTCTTGCACCTTCCACTACCTAGAAACTATGGGTATCTAAGATTTTACAGAGTAGATGGCATCAACAGAGTGGCCGTTGACGTTAATCTTACAGAGATCCTAAAGCTACCTAGAGGAAACGAAGCAACACTTCCAAACGGAACTATGCTTCCTGTTGACACTATGGGTGCTGGTGTAATTGAGATTCCAGTAAGCGGAATTAACGGAAAGGTATATATCTCTCATAAAGACGACATGACTCTTGTTGGTTTCGCCGCTTCTATTAAGCAGCTTGACGACATTGGAAATGAAATGGGAACAATTGGTGTATTCCCTAACTTTGACATCAGTGGCGTAAACGTTACTGCTGGTATCTACACTTCTCCGAACCAAGGACAAACTGGTCTGGCGGTATTTGCCAACATCGGAAGCCTATGGAGCGAATCTACTCTTGCATCAAACTATGAAAGAGATGCGTTTAGAGCAATTCCACAGAGAAACTCTCGTTGGAAAGAAAGAAGACTTGGAAGAAGACTTCTTCGTATGAAGAACACTCAACAAGTACTTGAAATCTCAAAATAATCTCTCTGGCCCTCACGAAAGTGGGGGTCTTTTTTTACCTTAAATATTTCCTAATTATTCCGATAAGCCGGAAATGAAATACCTACTTCTGACTTTCGTTTTTTCCCTAAGTTCTTTCTCCAGCGAATACTGTCAACGACCCTTTGTTCGGTCGCTTCAAAATATGGCGATAAAGGAACGGACGGATTTTAAAAAATTATTGAGACGCATTCACAAAAAGTTCAACCAAGTAAGAGATCCTTCTGTTGCGGTTAAAATCTTTGATGAGCATTACCAGGTTCTTAAATCTGCCTACCACAAAGAAATTGAACCAAAAGTTGCAAATCTCAGAGAAAAGAAGCTTCCTCTAGAGGAGTTTGAATTAGCAAAGAGGAAAATTGAGTTAAATGCGATTAGGGAGTATGGAAGGTATTTTGAGAGACTGGTGCGAGAGGCGTACAAAATTTTGGAGGATATGGGAGTTCCAGTTCGACTCACCACAGTTAATCGTGACGGCCTGACCTACAAAGCAATTGTTATTGACGCTGAAAAGGCAAAGAAAAACTCTCATGCGGTTAAAAAGCTTAATCGATACAATAAACGTTTTAATACAAATATTGTTACTATTGATCTTTACGAGACTATCGAGAATGGGTTTGAAGCCTTCTTTATTGATTTTACTAAAAGAGTTGAGTTAGGTGCTCAAGGTGTCAGAGGCCTGGCAATTGATGACATCATCATGATGACTCCCAAGCACGAGTTTCACCACGCTGCCTTTGCCGCAAAAAGAGAGAAAGGTGTGGGCTCTTTGTACCACACAAAGTTTTTAGCAACCGGAGAGAAAAACCTCTCTAGTGTTGAAAATGGTTACAATCGTTTCATGAGTGCTGAAGAACTGTATAACTTTGCCAACAACTCCTTTTGGGGCTCTGAAAAACTTATAAATCCTTCCATGTTTACTTCCGTAGAAATTTATCACGATGTGGTAAAGATCGCCAACTTTCTTGGTGGCACAGAGAAGGTTGCAAAGCAAACAGTAGAACTTACATCAAATTTGAAGAAAGGCTATGTAGGGATGCTGGATGATCTGCAGGCGAATAAGTTTACAATGGGAATTATGGATAGCTCCGGCAACCCGACCTCAAGCATCGAAGAAGCACGAAGTCTTTTTTTTACGGATAAAACCAACGAAGTGCAGATCCTGGAGTTCATCGACCCAGAAATTAGAAAGGCAGTTGAGGCCCTTATGAAAAAGAGATTTGATGTGGAACTTAAGTATTCATCTCGCTTTGGACCTGAAGCCAATGAAGAGGAAAAGACGAAGGCGTTAGCGGAGCTTATTGCAGATGAAAATAAAATAAACAGAGATCATTACAAAGAAATTATCGAATTCATGCAAAGAAGAAACGTAACCTTGGGGAAAGTGGCAAAGGCCCTTGCTAAAGAGAGTGTTGTAACCGCACAGAAAACCACAGAATTTCTAGAGCGCATGAAAAAGCTATATGAAGAGACAGGTGAGAACTTTGAGATAAATCCGAGTGATTTGAGAGGCCTAGTTGAAGAATATAGAAGGCTTGGGAACTTAGTTAAAGAAGATTATAAAGGATTTGCCGGCAGGTAACCGGCAAACCCGTCAACCTTTTAATCAAGTGATTTAAGTGAGTCCTCTAAAGAGCTAATTTGCTCTTTGAATCCAGCAGCTTTCTCTTTTACCTCGGCTACAACTGCTTCTGGAGCGTTGGCCGCGAACTTAGGATTGTTAAGCTTTTTCTCAACTTTTTCGTGCTCTTTTTGAACCTTTGTTAGATCCCTTTGAAGCTTTGCCTTGTACTCCTCAATATCTATTACACCCTCAAGCGGCATGAAAACATCCGTGTGCGTGGTTGCTTTCATTACTGACTTTGCAGGTCTTTCTACCGATTTGTCTTTGATTTTTCCGGCCTTCACTCTAGCAAGTTCTTTGAAGTAGCCACGAGACTTGTAGAAGTATCTAGCAAGCTCTTCGTCATCGGTGAATAGACGAATCTCAACCTCTTCCTTTGGCTTCACATTAACAGTGTTTCTAAGGTTTCTGATGGATGAAACAATTTCTATGAAGTGATTCATGTCTGAAACATCGCTGTTGAAAACATGTTCTTCTTTAAATTCTGGCCAGGTCTGAAGTATGAGAAGACTCTCGTCCTCATTTTTTAAATGTTGCCATAGTTCTTCTGTTATAAAAGGAGTCACCGGGTGGAGAAGCCTTGTGATTTCTCTGAAGCAATATTTAAGAACATTGGCCCTTTGTACCTTAAGCCCTTCATTTTGAGAGTTTAAAATACCTTTGGAAAGCTCAATAAACCATGAGCAGAACTTGTCATACACGAAAGAGTATATAGATGAGCATGCCTCGTCGAAGCGATACTCCTCAAAGCCCGCAGTAACATCTTTAATTACATCGTTTAGCTCTGATAGGATCCATTTTTCATGGTGGTGAAGATCTTCAACCTCAAAACCTTGATCACTTGCGTTTGATAGGTATGGATGAATGAATCTAAACGCGTTCCAAACTTTATTTACAAAGTTCCTGTAGCCTTCAATTTTTTGCGGATCCAAGTTAATATTTCTATTGTACCCAGAGCTTACCGCAAGGGTGAATCTTAGGGCATCACAGCCATATTCATTGATCATCTCTAAAGGATCAATAACGTTGCCTAGAGACTTGCTCATTTTCTTGCCATCTTTATCTCTAACAATGGCGTGAATATAAACGTCTTTAAAAGGATTCTTTCCTGTTGCTTTATCACACATCATCATCATTCTAGCTACCCAGAAGAAGATAATGTCAAATCCTGTGGTTAATGTGGAAGTTGGGTAGAATTTGTCAAAGCCCTTCTCTTTCATTGCTTCTTCATTAGGCCAGCCGAGAGTGTTAAGTGGATAGAGTCCTGAAGAAAACCATGTATCTAAAACGTCTGGGTCTTGCTTGAATTCTTTGCCAGAACACTTTGGACAGCTCTCTGGAGTTTCTTCTGACGCCCAAACATTTGAGCATCCCTCAGACTCGCAGTAGTACACTGGAATTTGATGTCCCCACCAAAGTTGTCTTGAAAGACACCATGGCCTTGGGTTCTTTTGATAAGCAAAATAAGTGTTTTCCCATCCTTTAGGAAAGAACTTAGTTTGATCGCTTTCCACAGCTTCAACGGATCTCTTTGCCATCTCATTCGTGTTCAAGAACCACTGTTTAGAGACTCTTGGTTCAACGACTTCGTCTGATCTTTGTCCATGTCCCACTTGATGCTTATGAGGTTCTACCTTTACTAGAAGCTCTTGCTCCTTTAAAAGTTCAACAGTTTTCTTTCTGGCCTCTTTGGTTGAAAGACCCTCTACCGCTTTGGCGTTAGAGTTTAAAGTCCCATCATCATTTAAAATGTTTATGATTTCTAGGTTTGATCTTTTTCCGATTTCAAAGTCGTTGAAGTCATGCCCTGGAGTAACCTTTAAGCAACCAGTGCCTGTCTCCATATCCACATGCTCGTCTGCTATGATCTCAATTTCTCTTTCGCATATAGGAACAATAGCTTTTTTTCCGATTAAGTGCTCAAATCTGTCATCGTTTGGATTAACCGCAACAGCGGTGTCTCCATAAAGAGTTTCAGGACGTGTGGTTGCAATTTCTAAAACCTCGTTGCTGTCCTTTACCTTGTAATGAATATGATAAAAATTTCCTTGAACCTCTTTGTGCTCTACTTCAGCGTCACTGATGGCAGACTGAAGAACCGGGTCCCAGTTAATGATGTAGTCTGCTTGGTAAATGAGTCCTTCATTATATAGATCCACGAAGAACTTTCTAACTGATTGGCTTGGTACATCATCCATTGTGAAAGTGAAGTAGTCCCAGTCACAGCTGTCCCCAAGCTTTTTAACTTGATTGATGATGTGATCGCCGTACTCGTTTTTCCACTCCCATACTTTTTCTAGAAACTTCTCTCTTCCAAGATCGTGCTTAGTTTTTCCTTCTTCTTTATAAAGCTTTTGCTCCACTTTTGCTTGAGTGGCAATTCCGGCGTGATCCTGCCCAGGAACCCAAAGAGTCTCAAAGCCTTGCATTCTCTTAAACCTAACTATTACGTCTTGAATAGTGTGGTTTAGGGCGTGACCCATATGAAGCTTGCCTGTAACATTCGGTGGTGGCATAAGAGTGGTGAAAGTGCCTTTAGAACCCTTTACAGGCTTAAAGCATTTATCTTCCATCCATTTTTCATACCATTTGTCTTCAATACCACTTGGGTCAAATTGTTTGGCCAGTTCGCTTTCTTGCATTATTTATCCTTGCTTTAAAAAATTTGTGATTGATTCAATGTCTTGAGCGTCAAAAGTTTCCTGTTTTCTTTCAACCATGTTCTTTACAGTTATGGTGTTGTTTTTGACTTCATCTTCTCCAATTAGCGCCACATTCCTATGGCCTTTGCCTTCAGCCGTTTTAAAAAGCTTTTTAAACTTCATTACTCCCAGATGAGTCTCCACTTTAAGCCCTTTCATTCTCAGCTGCTTTGCCATGGACATGGCCATCGCTTCACCATCACCTGTAAGATAGGTTAAAAACACATCATTTATCGCGTGATCCATTTTTGGCATCAGGTCGTGGCTAATTAAAAAGTCTTTTAAGGTAACGTCACCCATTCCAAAGCCAATACCTGGTAAAGCTGGTTCATTGAAAATCTGCAATAGGTTGGCGTATGCACCACCTCCAGCAATTGCGCGCTTGTTGTCAGGATGTTTATCAAAAACTTCAAAGACCACACCAGTGTAATAGTCCAGACCACGAACAATTGCTGGGTCGTATTCCACAAACTCACTCGCTTGAGAATTGCTCAACTTTGATACAAATGCCTCAAATTCAGAAATTCTCGGGTAGTTGTGGCCTTTTAAATAGTTTGTAACCTTCTCGAAACTGTCGAGTTCAAGGTACTCATAAAATGCGTCTTGTTTACTTTTTTCTGTGAGAACTTCAGAGGTCATCTTCTCCAATGCCTGACGATCCACCTTTTTAGATTTGTCGATGATCTTATAAAGGCGATAGCTGATCTCCGAGTCGACTGCAATAATTTCGTTGAAGATATAGTCTACAATCTTTCTGTCATTTAGCTGTATGCCAAACATCTCTTTTGTCGCGCCAAAGGATTCAAGAAGTTGAGACACAACACTTAAGACTTCAATCTCACCCAAGTTTTCTGGAGCTCCAAAAATATCTACGTTAAACTGCCAGTGCTCTCTTAGTCTGCCTCGCTGGGGCTTTTCGTATCTCATCAAGTTTGGAATTGAATACCAGCGTATTGGCTTCGATGCCTGCTTGGCTATTTGGGCGACCATTCTTGCTACTGTTGGGGTCATCTCTGGTCTAATGGCCACATGACGATTCCCTCTGTCTGTAAATTCGTATATTTGTTCGTTAATTAACTCTTCGCCGGATTTGGCCTTATAAAGTTCAACCTCTTCGACCATCGGTCCATCAAAAGGTTCATAAGCAAAGCTTTCAGCTGTTGTTTTCATGGCCTCAAATAAATAATTTCTTTCCCTCATCTCTTTTGGGAAAAAGTCTCTGCAGCCTTTGTAAGGTTTTTTGCTAAGAGTCATTTTGGAAATCCTTGATAAGTTGTTGAATACTTTTAGCAAATTTTTGGTGAGTTGTTAACTGAGGATTACTTGGGCGTCCACTGTTTTTTCTCACTTTGGGCCTCTTTGTCGATGAGATTGTCGATGCCTTTTGAAGGATCCTCTGGCATCTCATTTAAAGCCTCAACGGCCGCTTTGGAAGTTTTTCTTTTATCATTAAGCTCTTCTGTGGGGGAAGGGGGCAGAGAATCGCTTTGCTTTGAATGCGACAGGTCGGGAATATGAATAATTTTCTTATTTTGGGCCTTGCTATTCTTTGAGCTGAAGGTTTTGAATAAATATGCCTTTCCACTAAGCGATCGCAAGATATCCAGACTTACATCTGAAACTAGTTTGTTAAAGGCCTCAGGTGAATTTTCATAGAGTGAAACGATCCAAGGAGATAAGTACTTGAGACTCTTTTTAAGTTGAATTGCCTTTTTAACTAGCTTTTCGTTGGTTCTGTCTATGCTCTGATGTGAATTCAGGAAGTTGTCCGCCCTGAAAGGTGCAAGTTCTAGAAGGATGGAGCTTGCGATCCAGCTTGAAAAGTCAGAGTATACCACCGCACTGTCATCCAGTTTTTTCTCTATGGACTTTATAACGGACTCGTTGATTAGTACTTGTTCCTTTCTTGGTAGGTGTTGGCTGTTTAAAAGGCCTTTATAGATTTCGGATTTGATTAAAAATAAAACGTTCGGTTTTGCTGTGGTTTCCAGCCCTGCATTTATCTTTGATGAGTGTTCAATAACACTTTTGACTTTCTTAAGCTCAATGCTCTCAGCAGAGGAAAGGTGGCTAAGAAGCATCTCCAACTCTACAGAGTCAGTAAGAGCTTTAACTTCGTCCAGGGGTCCTGCCACGGCCACTTTAGACAGATAACAAAGAAGGATTAAAGCTCTAATCATTTACTCTTATCCTTTTTTAAAGCGTCATTAACAATATTTCTCTTACCTTTTACTATGTAATACTTTCCTCTGAGGGGGGCGAGAATCATGCCATCCATAGAGATGATCTGTGTGACATATTCTAAATCGCTCAGAACCGTAACCTCTTTTGTTTTAAGGTTTATAGATGCCACTTCGGTTTCTTTCAGGTTTATTTTTTTATTATGCGCCATTGTTTTAATAAAAAAGACTTTGTTGTCGTTGCAGACCATGTTTCCAATGTCTGAATTTTGAGCTTGATAGATAATGTCCGTCTTCAGGTAGTTTTCATTGTTGAAAAGAGGGATTTTTACAATTCTTGAGCCACTCATATTTGCGACTTGTGGAAACTCACCAACGATCAGGTCTTCGCCTACGATGCACCCTTCCAGCTTAGAGCCTGGGTAAACCGCTTTATAGAGTGTTTTCATTTTTTTATCCAGAACCGCATGAATAAGAAAGGCCTGATGGCCTTCTTTATTAATGTCTGTGTATATAACATCATTGGGTGTGGGCATTAACACTTTAGGTACAAATGAAGGATTCAAAGGATTTAAAAGTTCAATTAAAACCTTATCCTTGGAGTCTTTTACCTCTCTTACACCAATAAGTTTTTCTTTTGGATAGAATATAGAGATATAGCTATCATCTCGATGTAGTCTAGGGGATATGCCCTCGGCCAAAAGTTTAGATTCATGCCCTCCAAAGTCTACAAGATGAATTTTATTAACCTTGTTCACGCCCATTTCTCTATGAAAGGCGTTGTCTTGTTCTATGAGAAGTTTGTTTCTTGCAGGAGAGGAATGAATGAAGTACTGAGTGTGCTTTTGACCCTCTAACACTTCTTTATTGCTATAATTTGTGGAGAGCTGAAGTTTGCCAGATCTTCGTTGGTAATACGTGAATTTTCCATCTTGAGAGATAAAACGAATATTGTCCAAGCTCTGCTTGCCTTTAAGAACTGGAAGGGCCAGAGCTATGCTTGGAGTCATAATTACAATTAAAGCTTTAATAAAGAACATTCAACCCCCAATAGTCTAGTGGATGAAGACGTTGATAGTCTTTTAAGGCGGAGAAGAGATTGCTCCATGGAACAAGTCTGGGAGCGTGTAGCGAATCTCTTGCTGTTCTTATTATTACAGCAAACTTTCCTTTATCTTCTTTGTATCCATCCACGATAAAAGGCAGGGGAGTGCATTGGTTTATCACTCTTTTTGAGAAAAACTCAGGAAGCAAGTCCTCAGCGCATGCCACTCCATGCATAATGCCTTCTGGGTGCTTTTCAAAGCTTCTTTTAAGGAAACTTGTGTTTAATATCTGCTTGCTAGTAAGTTTGAAATGACTCTCTAGGAGTTTGGCCTGAGAGAACGATTGGGTGGAAAAATCCCTAGGCAAGTAATCAAACTTAACATCGCTGACTTGTCGAATTTCATCAATCTCAAGTTGATCTAAAAGAATTTTATATTTGCAAGATGTGGCCGAGCAATTTTTAGGGTCCACCACGATAAAACATCCATTTTTAAACTCTAGAAGGCTTGGCCTGTATTCATTTGCGCTTACAGTTCTACAGACTTGGTTTTTTCCAAGTCCTTTAATCCTTCCTAATATTTTTCTCACGACCTTTGACATGGACAACTCACTGCCGTCAGCATCTCCAAAGATTACTGGGTGACACACTTCAGAATCCTTTAATTTATCATCGTAACAAAGCTTAACATTCCACGCCCTGGCATCATTAACTTCTTGGTTGAAACTCGCGAAGGTATTGGCAGTGCGGGCCTGGCAGTTCGTTGAAGGAGAGGAGTATTTATCAGAGAAGTGGTTTATAAGTCGAGCCGTGTTTACAACTCCATCGTTGGCGACCTTTCCAGGGCAGTCTTCATATCCTGAGTTAAGAGTTGAGTGATTTAAATTGAGCCCTAGGTTTTTACAGTTCGGTTTTGGCGTTAAAATTCCGTCTTGGAAGCCTGAGAAAAAACACAGTTGAGGTTGTCGAGACATCTTTACCGCACATGCTTGAAGCTCACTGCTAGAAAGGTTCATCTTTTTGAATAGGGACTGGCAGCTGCTTTCAATAATAGGAACAAGTTTTTTTGATTGTGCAACTTTCTTCCAGAAATTTCTTTTAAAAAAGCCTTCACAAAAAAGTTTGGGGCGATCGAGGTTTTGACATAGATTGTCCAAATAATCCACTGCTTCAGGATTAAGGTGGGACTTATACTTTTTCGCAATTCTAAGCTCCCTTTTTAAAAGTGTGAGCTTCTTATAGTTCTTCTTAGGTGTAAGCTTTATCTTTTTCTCTAATTCATCAATACTTGATACCTGATTAGACAAGAAACAAAGATAAGCTGTCTTGTGATCCTTGCTATGCGCAGTGTGGTCTTCATAACAAGTATTCATGTTTTTTGGGATTTTTAAACTCAGAGTCTCTAAAGTCTTTTTCACATTTTTCAAGCTGAAATACTCTTGAAATTTAAGTACATTCGGACACTTTTTAAAAACCACTTTTTCAAAAAATGTATTTTTGGAAACTAAAGCTGTTTTCAACTTCTGGTCTTTGGTTTTGTACCTTACAAGAAACTCTTTAATTTCTCCGCTAGGCCCTTTGGCAAGTCCGGATAGAATTAAATCGTACAAAGCACAAGAGTCGATATTGGATAGAGGCGTGTATCTTGAAGGAGTGTGAAATATAATACTGCCCACAAAGTCAGGGTCAAGATCTAGCGAGTTTAAGTCTTGTAAATCATTTAAGCTTGCATCAGCCTTATAGGATTCAATCTTCTTTTTGTAATTGTTGCCTTGGATTTCAATTAGCGTTTTGAAGTTTGAGTAAAAACCGGATTGGGCGAAAGCGTGAGAAAAGAGCGAGAGCGCGAACGCTCCCGCTAGGAATTTAATCAATTGATTTATTAAGGATTGATGCCACATCTTCAATTTCAAGCTCTTCCGTTTCTTTTACTTTACCCTTGCCTGAGTGAAAGTTTATCATACAGAATGAACAAGATGTAGCGAGTTTATAGGCCTTGGTCTCGCCAACGTCTGCAAGACGATTCTCAACCATATCCGTGCCTTCGTGAATTTCGTACCACATGTTTCCACCACCCATGCCGCAACAGAGTGACTTGTCTTTGCTTCTTTCCATCTCTTTTAGCTCTACGCCTGGGATGGCCTCAAGAACACTTCTTGGAGCATCGTACTCCCCATGATGTCTTCCTAGGTAGCAAGGATCGTGGAAAGTAAGCTCTTCTTTGACTTCTTTGGTCGGCTTTAGCTTGCCTTGCTTAAGAAGGTCTGCGAGAAGTTCTGTATGATGGATTGTTTCAAATTCCCCATCATCAAACTTGGCATACTCTTTTCCAATAGTGTGAAGACAGTGTGGGCAGTGGGTAACAACTTTTCCAAAGTCGTACTGGTTCATGTTGGCAATATTCTCAATTGCAACTTCAAAGAAGGAGTATTCATCTCCAAACCTTCTGATTGGATCACCATTACACTTCTCAGTCTTGCCCATAACCGCAAAATCAACACCGGCCTTTTTAAGCAGTGTCACTGTGTCTTGAACAACTTTTTGGTTGTTGTTGTCATAAGAGCCAGCACATCCTACGTAATATAGATAATCAACCTTTTTGCCGGCCTCGATAACTGGAACATCCATGCCATCGGCCCAGCCAAATCTTTCGTCCTGGGAAACACCCCAAGGGTTTCCGTTTACACGAATATTATTTACAGCAGTTGCAGCTTCTGGAGGTATTTGACCAAGAGTAAGCGCTTTGTATCGTTTTAGTCCCATAATCTCTTGGACGTGCTCGATATTAACAGGACACTCTTCCATACAAGCACCACAGGTAGTACATGAGTCAAGTTCAACTGGGTCGTAAGTGTTAGTTTCCCAAAAATCCACATCTTCTTTCTTGCCCTCAGTCACATCTCTCATTTTAGTGATGATGGTTTTTGGATTTAGTGGCTTCCCGGCCAAGTTGGCAGGGCAAACCTGAGTACAACGACCACACTCAACACATGATATGGTGTCTAGTCTCATCTTGGGCGTCATTTCACTTGCCTTGCCTAGGCCAAAGGTCTCAGCTGTCTCGTCTTCAAAGTCCATCGGCATCATTACCGCTCCACGTCTTTCTGGAGTTACAAGGGCCGCGAATGGAGCCGCGATAATATGTAGAAACTTCGAGTAAGAGATACTTGCGATAAACACCATTGTGTTCACCATGTGGAATAGCCAAAGACCTTTATAAGTTCCAAAAAGTGCTGATTCCGAAAAATTGAAGTTTCCGATAAGAGACGCAAGAGCAAATCCCACTGGAGACCAAAGCTTCTCTCCTTCTGGCATGCCTGCTCCGTAGATTCTAAATCCCTCGATAATGTATCCAAGGAAGATTAGAGAGAACAGCATCCCATACATGAAAAGCTCTCTGTATGGCTTGGTTGCTGAAAGGTAGTCTGGGCGATCCATGTACCTTCTTTTATAAGCAAAAACTAGGCCTGCGAGAATTGCGATCCCTGCCATGTCAGCTAAGAAGGAAATTACAATATAGGTTGTGCCCTTGTATATCTGAAGTGGAGTGTCTGCATGAATTGCCACTAGCTCTGTGGCAATAAGCAGGATCATGAATCCATAGTAAATTAAACTGTGGTAAAAGCCGACATAGCCATCTCTTGTGACTTTTCCTGTAAAAAAGATTGTGTCTAGGAACCTTTTCCAGTTTAGCTTTTCAGGAATTAGACTTCCATTTGCCTTAACTTCATTGATCCATTTGTATTTATCGTAAATACCTTTGATCATGATTCCTATTGCAACAAACATAAGTGCATACATCGCCACTTTAAAAGAAAAGGGGATCTGCCAAAATATTTCACGCGTAGCGTTTACCGCATCCATTTAGCCTCCAGTAGCTAGTAGAAAGTTTCAAGTTTTTGGTACCGCATCAGTATACAATAAATTATAGTTGAAGTCATGATATCCGCAATCAGCAACATTATTCCGCAACTAATTAGTCTGGGACTGATAGGAGTCCTAAGTGTTTTCTCTTTTCGAATTATTCTTAGAAAACAAAAATTAAGCTATCTGACTGCCTTTGTATGGCTCATGATCCTTTCTTTATTTGCATATTTCTTAGGCAACCTTCTGTATATTTGGGATATTCAAAGGAAAGTCATATTTTTCCAATTAAGCGCAGGCCTGATTATGTGTTTCCAGTTTGCATATCTCGCATTGGCGAGTTTTGTGTATATGGAGGAGCCTACGACCAAAAAGGGAAAAACACTATTAAGGCTTCCTGTGATAGGCTTTCTTTTGGGTTACTATCTCTCTGACATTCAAAATATGGCCATATTTGCAATTGTTGAGATATTGGTGACTCTCATGCTCGCAAAAAAGTCCCATACTCGAAATTATGCTTATAGAGCACAATTAAAGGCCCTTATTCCCCTGCCACTAATCGCAATGTACTCCTTTCCAATGAGCATTTGGTTTGCAGTTTACTTGGCCTGGTCGCTTCACTTCAAGTTCACTCTTGCAAATGCCGCTATTGTAAAAAATTTAATGGTTGATTATGATAATTCATTACATGAAGAATAAACTTATTAAGACACTGTTTTTTATATCCCTCATTGGATGTGCTCAAGTCACAAGCCTAAACCTTAAAAAGCACCAATTTGGAAAATTACCGGTAAAAATTGTTTGGCTCCAGTTTGCAGGTCTGACTGAGGAGCATTTGGCAATGCTTAAATACTCCTATCCGACGGTTGATGTTAAGACCTCTTTTGAAAACTCTCTGTGCGTGGGAAAAACCTGGGCCTATGACCTATATAATATTAGGCCTGATGCGAGCTCGGGATTTATGAGCCAAATGACTGGCAAAAAGAATATCAAAAATAGCTGCGAAGACTATGCTCTTAGGCCTATTTGGAGCTATATGCTTCCAAAGGGCTACAAGGTGGGAATATTTGAAGGGGAGAGCACTAAGAAGCAATCCTTGCTTGAATCCAGGGCTTCATGTCAGAATTCCGATTTTCTAAAGGATACGCATTTTTGGAAGATGGATAAAAAGCCTCCTATGGACAGCAAGGTCTTCCACGTTGAAGCTGTCCCCAATTTTTACGCAAATGATGTATATTATGACAAATCTTGTATGAGTGGTGAGTGTTTTACCACCTTGGCAAATAATGTGACGAAGGTTTTTGAGTCCTTTTCAAGGAACACCAATAATTATTTATATATAGTGAGAAACTTCAAATATGCTCAGAAAGTGAGAAGTGGTAAAGTTGCTGAGGCAAAAGACGAACTTGGGCAGTTGAATAAAATTGTCGGGTATTTCCAAGGGATAGCCAATAAACGTAATGATTTCCTACTCTTAGTTACCTCAGCTCAGCCTTTTCACGCCGAATTTCCAACTGAGGGGAAAAAATGGGGTGCTTATGAGAAGTCAGGCAAGTACTTCAACGCCAAAAAGAGCAATCTCATGGGCACTGTTTTGGTTAGTGGGGCCAGAGCCGAAAACTTTTGTGGAATCTATGATCAATCGGACATTCTACCAAGAATATTTAGCGGTGCTAAGCAGCAAGGCCTTGAATTAACTATAATCAACCCATTTCAGCAGTGAAAGTCGTCTAAAAAACTCAAAAAATCCTCAGATTCTCCGAGAAGTTCTACGAGTTAAAATCTTTAGGAGGAACTCTGATGAATGGGCATGACGACGAGGGAAATAAGGAAGATGGAGGGGTATGGACCTCTTACAGTGATCTTTTCACCACTGTGGCCGTAATTTTCTTAGTGATGTTTGTTTTCGCGCTAATAAAGGCAGGTGTTTCTAAAATGGAAACTGTGGTTGCCAAAAAGCGTCACGAGCAGGAATTAAAAGGTCAAATAAGCCAAAAATCCAAAACAGAGACTAATCAAAAACTTAAAAAGGTAGAGTCATCTATTTCAGAGATTGCTGATTACGAAGAAATCATAGATCAAAAAATGATTCAGATGAATGCCTTCGTAAAGGATCTGAAGAAAAATAAAAAAGTTCTGAAAGACCTCATCCAAGAACACCAAAAGAAAGACACTCTTCTTCAAACTGCATCGGCCTCCATTAAAAAATATGAAAAAGAGCTAAAAGAGCAGGTTGTTCAAAATACTGAATTGGAAAAAGGCCTTGAGAAGAAAAAGAAAGAATTGGAGAGCTTAACCAAAACCAAACAAACACTTCAAGCAAATTTGGGGGAGCTAAAAGAAGCTTATAACAAACAAAAGCAAAAGATCTTTAAACAAGACGACCAAAGAAAGTCTTTGGAAAAAGAACTTAAAGAAAAGAAGCTACAACTTCAAGCAAGTCTTAAAGAAGGACTAGAAAGAAAATCCCAAATAAAAAAGCTAAATAAGCAAAAGCTAGAAATCCAAAATGAATTAACCTCAACAAACAAAAGCTTTGAACAATTTAAGAAAGAAAAAGCGCTGGAAGTTTCAAATCATTTGAAAGAGATCTCTATGCAAAAGGCAGAAGTCTCAAAACTTAAAGATAAAGTAGCTTCCGCAAAGGTAAAAATAGAAGAGGAAAAAATAAGAATTAAAAATATTAGAATGGAGTTTGAAAAAAAGAAGCTTGCCTTGCTTGATGCTAAAAACAAAATTGAATCTCAATACAGTGAAAAACAAGCGTTGGAGAAAAAGCTTGCAGGTGTACAGGCGCTAAACAAAAAACTCGATAAAACACTTAAAGAGAAGCTGCAGGAAAAAGCTGAACTCGCAAAACAAAAAACCGAGCTTGAAGAAGAGCTTAAAATCGTAAGCACCAGGGCCAATGCCGCCGAAATGAAAAGCAAAGAACTAGAGGCTGAATTGGCATCCACTACAACGACATTAAATAAAATGATCAATGAGAGAGATGAACTAGCGAAACAAAACGTGCATTTGAAAAAGGTAGAAGCCGATCATGTAGCCTTAAAAAAGGTGCATGAAGCTTTGAAAGGCAAATCAAAGAGTCTTGAAAATGACTTGGCCTCAAAAAGCTTGGCTTTATCAAATACAGAAGCTGCCAAAGACCGTCTGCAGTCCCAGAATCACCAGCTAAACTTTGAGTTGGCCAAGAACCTCTCCAAGATAAGGTCACAAGAGTCCAAAATCGGAAAACTTTCCAAAGAAAAAAATCTGCTTGAAAAAGACAACGAAAGCCTGAGAAGAGACATAGCCTCAATTGGTGAAAGTAGAGCTGAAGTTCTTAGAGAAAATTTGGGATTAAAAGATCAGATAGAGGGTCTAAAGAAAAAGGCTCCAATAAGCAAGGCAGAACTTGCAAAGTTAAAAAAAGAGAAGCAGAGAGTTTTGAAAAAGCTTGAAGTTGTCAAAAAAGACCTTGGCTATGAAAAAGAAAAGCTCGCGAAAGTGGAAGCAAAGTTTCTTGAAAAGCTTAATCAGATGGAAGAGGAGAAAAAAGGACACCATGCATGTGTTGAAAATAAAATTAAACTTGTGGCAAAAAATAAGAGCCTAAAGGAGTCCTTAAATAACTTCGCTGACAAGGTTGCCAGTGTAAAAGGTAAATTAAGGTCGACAATTGCCAAAGAGCTTGCTGACGCTTTTGAAAAGGCGAATCTAAACGTAAAGGTGGATAAGAAGACCGGAAACGTGGTGTTGCTGATGGACAAAAACTTTAGGTTTAAGAAAAATAGCTTCTACCTGAACAAGGCCGCAAGAGCAACTCTGAAAAAAATTATCCCAATATATTCCAAAGCTTTATTTGGAAATGAGAAAGTTAAAGACAAGATTGGAAGCTTTAATGTTGTTGGGCATGCGTCTCCTTCTTTTAGAGGCAAATACGTGGAGCCTGACAAGCAAAATTCCGAGGCCTATTCATACAATATGCGTCTAAGCGCTCAAAGGGCGTCTAGCATTGCTAATTATATTTTCAGTAAAAGCATTGGAGCTTACCCTTTTAAAGGAGAGCTTCAAGCATTCGCAAAGTCTATAGGACAGGGATATATAAAGCCAGTAATGACCAAACCTAAAATTGGGAGAGGATTGGCGAGTGTAAAAGAGGGGCAGTGTGGACCTTACGATTGCTATGCTTCTCAAAGAGTTGAGCTTAGCTTCACACTAAAAGACGACGTGGCCTCCATTAACAAACTTGTAGAAATGGCAAAAGGTATTAATTAACGGAGACATATATGATTGAGTTGGTATTATCATTTTTTTCTGAGTATCTAATTGAGTTTATGGGAACAATGCTAGGCATTGGGCTCATTCTTAGATTCGGGGCCTACAGGCAGAGTATCGCTGACAACACCTATTACTCTTCTTTTACGCGCGAGTTGGAACTAAACGTTGAGAAAGATAAAGAGGAAGGCAAGGAGATCGAAGGGGTTGAAAAGTACCTCTCCAATGTCTTAAGCAGAGTTGGTGAAAAATTGCCTGAAAGAAGCGTTAGGCTTGGTGGAAAGAAAAAAGAGCTTGAAACCCCAAAAGAGAAGCAAAAGATCTCACTTAGAGACTATGTTAGCGGGAAACATGGACTTATGACCAGCATACAGGCAGAGAGCTCTGTTTTTCATCATCAAACTCCACCAAACTTTAATGAGTTAACTTCAAGAATTATGGGCCAAGACCCAAATTGGATGAAAGTTTTAAAGTATTTTCCTGTGGATGGCGTCATTAGAATCATTGACCTTCTTCCAGGACTATTCATTGTTTTTGGTGTTTTTGGAACTTTCATCGGAATCAGCATGGCCTTGCCAGAGATTGCCAACATAGACTTTAATAACCTTGAGTCATCGGCAGACACATTGATGGCATTTGTTCTTAACGTGACTTACGCGATGAAAACTTCAATTGCGGGAATTTTCTTTTCATTGGTGCTTACCGTTTTAAATACTTTGTTCCCAATAAAACAGACAAGGTACAGGGTGTTTAAGAAAGTGGAGGTTTCGCTACAAACCTTATGGTATCACATTCATACTGTTCAGTCCGAGGATCACAGTCAGAAAGAGGTTCTTAACAGATTGGTTGATATCTTAGAAAGAATAGACAAAAAACTTGGATCTGATGATTTAGATGATAATGTGGAAGAGTTAAAAACCAAGGCCTCATAGGTCTTGGTTTTCAGTGACCTCTTTCAGTTTATTTTTAAGTTCTTTATTTTTAAATGCCATTGCCTGAAGGTCTGATCCGGCCTTCTTTAGTCTTCCGGCCAACATCCTTGATAAATTCAACATTAGAATAGCAAAGAGCTTAGGGTTCTTCTTGAAATATCTAAATATATAATCGTATTCGATAACAAGCGCATCAACGGCTGTTGAAGCAATCACATCAGCAGTACGGGAAGTTTGGTTGAGAAGAATGAGTTCTCCTAGAATATCGCCCTTGCCTAATTCCGCTATAGATAGATCGCCTCTTCTAACCCATGCCTTTCCAGTGAGGATCAGGTGAATTTCGTCACCGTCGGTTCCCTCTCTAATAATATGCTCGTTTGGCTCAAATCGTTCAACTTCACACCCTTTTATAAAATCATCAATTTCCTCGTCTAATAGCTCAAGAAAGAGTGGACTGGATTTTATGATTTTAACGATGCCTAGTGACATACTATTGTGCCTTTAATTCGGATTGGTTTATATCGTAAATAGTATTGCAGTAATCGCAACGAACCTCAATGCTTTCCTTTTCTTTGAACACATCCTTAAGGTCATTTTCACTTAAAGTGGCCATGTTAGCTGCCATTCTTTCCTTAGAGCATGGACAATAAAATTTGACCTCTTTGGAACCCAAATAGGTGAGACCTTTATTGGTAAAAAACTCTATTATGGATGATTCATCAGCTTTCTTAAGGACAAAATCTTGTTTTTCGATCTCAGGCACAAGGTCTTTGTGGGTTTCCAAAAATGTTTCAAGAGGCTCATCAATGATCTCTTCAAATTTTTCAGAAAGCTTTGATGGTGGAAGCTTGGAAAACATCACACTTAAATCTGCATGGCCTACAGACACTTTTGCCTGCACTTGGTATGAGTCTTTAAGGGCCTGATTCACAATATCAGCTGCAGGGTGGTCCTTTAATTGAATTACCGATGAGTACGGGGTCTTGTTTGGAAAGGCCTTTGTTACTCTCGCTTTTCCTGAAACCGTTTTTGGGAAATCTTCGAACTCCTCAGGTAATAGCAAAGTTCTCATTGTCCCTTTTTCATTCATTTCAATTTTTAGTCGGAAGTAAGGCTCATCAGAGTCAATGTAAAACCCCATGTTTTCTGTAGCTTTCATAAAATTAAGCATTTGCATGGATGTTAGAATGGAATCCCTATAGAATTCATATGCCATTGGACCAATGTTGTGAACTTGCACTATATCTTGAATGAGCTTGCCTCCATGTAAAAAATGAAGCGTAAACGCACTTTTCTCATCAATGAAGCTAAATAATCGGCTTTCTTGCATTTTAACCTTTTCCCCTTGTTTGGTTGCTGTATAATTTCAACATTCATGCTGAGAATAATGCTTTTCAACCAGACAGACAACCTCTATGAGCAGGGATTGGCAGCTTTAGAGAATGCCAAGATTGTTGCGCCAAGCCCACAAACGGCCGATATAATCAGGCGTAAGATTGGCCACAACCTAGCTGACGTTGATGTCTTAACCATTTCCAAGTTTTTAAAAGACGAGTTAAGCGTGCTGGTAGGGGATGAGGTTTCACAGAACTATCGCGGCAAGTCAGACCTTCTTTTACTTCTATCCACTCTTTGGAAAAAACTAGGACTCGAAAATCCAAGCTACGAACTCTTCCAACGTTGCTTTCATCTACTTACTGATCTTAGAAGTTTCTCTATGAGTGATGATGTTCTTGAAACGGCCTTGGAACACTTTGATGATTCAATTGCATTGGGAACGATAAGAATGCATCAAATTCTTAATCAACTGGATATTTATGATGAGCACCGTTCTTACTTCCAACTCTCAGAGGTGCTTCGTTCGGGTGAAATCCCCATAGATTTTAAAACTGAGAGAAACATAGTCTTTTTAGGCTTTGATTTTCTATCTGCCTCGCAGGTGGACTTGCTTAGATCGTACTCTATAAGGGACAACATTGTGCTGCCTGTTTATCAAAGAGTATATGAAAGCCTTTCTGACTGGGACTGGCTAAGTTGGCTGGATTCTGATCAGGTTGAAAAAGAGTATGTGGATGAAGAAAGACCAAGAAAATCAATTGAGATATCCACATTTCCTAGAAATTATCTTTCCAAGTCCCTAAAAGGAATTCTGGAAAAGCGCATAGGGTCCAACACCCAAATAATATTAGGCGATCGACATCCAAACTTTGAGAAGCTTCAACAGGCTAATCTCTCAAAGGCCAAGTTTAAGGCCTCAGTGGATATTCTTTCCGACAAGGTAAACTGGTTAATGGAAACAGTTTCAGATGGAGAGTTTGAAACAACAGAGGAGCTTTTGGATGAGCTTGAGCGTCTTACCTGGCATTGTGTCGAGGCTCAAGACTTTAGAGCAATAAAGGCAATTCAGCTTTTAAAAAATGTGGTCAACGAGTGGAGAGAGCTGAGTGAAGATAATGAAACAGTTTCTCAATTTGATTTAAAAATCTTTAAAGAAACGCTTTCTCTGGACTCCCCAAGAGTATCCAAAACCTCTCTTAGTATGGAGAAGTTTAATGTTGAAATAAAAAGTTTAAAGGAGCTGGAGGATGTTAGTAGGCAAAGCTCTAAAATATTTTGTGTCTCATCTGACTTTACATCCCCAAAAGGCTCCCTCACCACTTATACAGAGGGTGTTGAAAAGTACCTAAGCTCCATCGGTCCACTGAGAAGGGCCGAGCTGGAATATATTGCTTTACGTGAAAAAGTTTTGGATGTGCTGGATGAAAACTCTCTTGCACTTATTGAAGATGGAGTTTTGGATAGGGATCAGAATTGGAAAGACCTGTTTGATTGTGTCGACTTAAAAGACGTTTCAAATACGATGAGCTTTGAAAAGGAAACTGTCTATCACCCCGTGCCAAAGGATAAGGCGTTTGCATCCTTTTCTCCATTTAGCTCAACCAAAATTCAGACCTACATTGATTGCCCACAGAAGTTTTTCTATAAGTACGGATTAAAATACAGTCCAGACTATACTTTTAAAGATCGAATGCAGGCCTTGGAGCTTGGACGCGTTCAGCATAAAACAATTGAGGACTATGTTAACAACTTCTCTCACTACAGTGAACAAGATCATTGGAATTTAGTTGGCGAGCTTCTTTTAAAAGCATTGGATGAGAAAGAGGTTTCACTGGCAGCCACTGCTGATTACAAACATGAAATCTTCAACCTTACACAGGTCGCTATTCAAGAACTGCTAAGAATCAAATCTAGCAGTGAATTCGTTGTTAAATTTGAACAAGGCATTGGGCAGAAAGGATTCAGGGGGAGCATTGACTGTGTAATTGAAACACCAGATGATATTTTTTTGGTGGACTTCAAAAGAGGGAAGGGCTCCATTCCTTCTCAGAAAGGCTTTAAGTCTTTTGAAAAAATTCAATTATGGTTTTATGCAAATCACTGGGAGAGAAAGTCAAAAAACCTATGTCTTGGGTATATTTGCCTTAGTGAAATGGAGGAGTCGACGCTTTACTTCGGTTCTTCAGACTCAAAGGAGAGATTTAAAGGCATATTTGGTGCCAAAGCAATCTCTATTGAGAAGGGATTCGAGGAGCTCTTTGATAAATACAAAGAATTTGAGGCCCAAACAATAGGAAGAATTGAATCAGACCAAGTCTTTCGAGCTGAGCCACAATCTTCAAATGTGTGTGGCTTTTGTGACTTTAATAAGACTTGTTCAAGAGCTGGAGGTTTTTAGGTATGGCCGGCGCAAACTCTGAGCAACTAAAAGCAATCGAAAACACAACGGGTGCACTTCTAAGCGCTGGAGCCGGGTCAGGCAAGACTTTTGTTCTAACTGAGCATTTGGTTTATCTTGCTCATAAATGGATCAAACAATTTGATGAGTCTAGGGACGGACAATTTGACCAATATATAAAGTCTAAGCTGTCTAAAGTCGTGCTTATGACATTTACTAAAAAAGCAGCGGGTGAAATTGGGATTCGAATAAACCAAAAATTTGAAAGGGAGTTGGAGAATGCTAAGAGTGAACAAGATCCAAGTCTTCCACACTGGGAAAAAACTGTTGAAAAGCTTGACTCCCTCACAGTTTCAACCATTCATGGCTATTGCTATAAGTTAATTAAACAAGGATTCTTCTCACAGGTAAACCCTAACGACGATATCATTGGAGAAGCCGAGTTTTCAAAACAGATAGAAGAGATCTTTCTAGACTGGCTTGAGGACTCTGTAGGGAGAGAGGACTCTTTCTACAAAACGATTCTCAAAGAAAAAAATAATGTGCTCTCTTCTCTTAAGGGAATACTCGCAGATCCAACACTTAGACTAATGTGGAAAAATATAGACATCGAGTCTTTCGAACTGGAAGATTTGAATGAGACTATAAAGCAGTTGCTATGGCATCAAAACTTTAGCCAAATTTTTGAAGAGCAGGCCAGCTTAGGTCAATGGTCTGACTTTAAAGATAAGGATTGGTTTAAGTTTCTGGAGCGTTTTGAAGAGTTCCGCTCAAATTTCGATTTTTCATTGGCATCTCTAAATAGGTGGATTTTGGAACTTTCAAGTGAAGACTGGAAGATTCCTAGAGCACCTGGAGCGAAAAGCATTCCTCAAGATGCAAAAGATTTTTATAAACTAGTCAAAGAGTTTAAAGACTTCTTAAAAAAGAATGAAAAAGACTTTCTTCAGTTTGAGGAGGATGGTCTTGCCCAGGTTCGTGGCTGGTATGGCCAATTTCAAAATCTTTTTATGCACGTGGAAGCTGCCTACAGTGAGAAGCCTGGTTTTACCTTTGGAGATTTGGAATACATCGTTAATGAAAATTTGGACGTTCAATCAATTCGTGAAATGGTAAAGAGCGAATACGAATATCTTATTGTTGATGAATTTCAAGACACGTCCTTTATTCAATTTAACATTCTCTCCAAAATTGTGGATGGTGACTATTCTAGAATCTTTTGCGTTGGAGATGTGAAGCAGGCCATATATGGTTTTAGAGGCGGGGAATTGGGAGTCTTTTTTGAGATGCAACAAAAGACACCTCTGAAACTATCGCTACTTAATAATTATCGTTCAGACAAAGACATTATTAAATTCAACAACTCCCTGTTTGACTACTTATTCAAGCTTGGACTTGGATTTGAGGGCAGTGACCATTATGCAGTTGAAGTTGAGCGTCAAAATGCTCCAATACCAGAGCGAGCGAATGGTAAAATTTACGAAATTGAGGCCAACTTGGAGTTCTTGGAGGGAGACCTTGAAAAGCTGAGCTCAAGTGATGTTGAGTACCTTGAGGCCCTCGCCTTAGCGTGTGAGATTAAAAGCAACTTAGATAAAAACAATGAAACAACTGCTGTTTTGTACCGTAAGTTAAAGCCAAGCAAGGTGTTGATGCAAATCTTGTTGTCAATGGACATCGGGTTTACTTCTCAAGTTAAAATCCCAATGCTTGAGGATCCAATTCTTGGGATGTTCGATATGCTTGTTAAACATAGCTTTAACCATGGAAAGTTGAAGGATCAGTTCCTTGAGCACTCTTTAAATTCTTACTTTAGCCTTTTGAATGTGGAAGTCCTAAATACTTTGAGCGAGGCCAAGAAGTTTGAAAGCAATATTTCATATTATGGACTATATCAATCATTTCTTCTTTTTCTATCCTCTATAGGCATAGTTAATTCAAATTATAAAAATAATTTGGAGAACATAAAGCTTCTCATAGATATGTGTGGCGGGGACTTAGGTGAGATCGCAAGCAAAATGGACGCATGGAGCGAGTTAAGTTACTCCCTGGACTTTCAGTATGGAAAGAACCCAAAGAAAGTCGTTCTCATGTCTGCTCACGCATCTAAAGGACTTGAATTTAATAGAATCCTTTTGGGTGGAATTTATACCAACGACAATTCCATGGGAATGAAGGAAATGTTTGGCAAATCACCCTATAGCTTCAAGTGGTCAGAGGAGCTTACAGGCAAGAAAAAGTTTAAGTCTCCTCATTATATGCTTGAACAGGCGGTCGCAAAGAGAAAGGAGTTTAGTGAATCTAAAAGACTTTTTTATGTGGCCTGCACTAGAGCGGAAAACGAACTTGCATGGGTTAGACTAGAGTTTGGAAAACTAAAAGCAACTGTCGCCAAAGGAAGCTGGGTATCGGGACTCCAAAAATTTTTGACCCAAGATGAAGAGGGGATGGACTTTAATCAGGAGATTTCCAAGAACATCAAAACTTATGATATTTCTAAAGAGTTTGACTTGGGATTTCTCCAAAGAATGGCCAACCAGCCGCCAATGTTTCATTTTGACAACCTTGGGGTGGAGAGCGCTTCCGGCAAAACAAAAGTTATGCTAATGCCAGAGTTGTCAGTCACAAGGCTGGCACTCGTCACTCAGTGTCCAAGAAAGTTTTATCTACAAAATATCTTAAAGCTAGATAGCGACGCTTTATTTAAAGAAGATAGGAATTCAGACATTGATCAGCTTAGCTCTAAAAGCTTTTCTAGTTCTGAGCGAGGTATTGAAGTTCACGATGAACTGTCCAAAACGATTTTGTCGGATTTTAATATTGCACCTTCAAAATACCAAAACCAAGTTGAGTGGGTTGTTGAAAACTTAAAGGAGTTTGGGGATAACGCAAATTTTATAAGTGAAAGACCTATGAAATTTGAAATGTTTCAATACATGATTTCCGGCATACCTGACCTAATTATTCAGGATGTGGAGAAAGGTGTATGTGAAATTTGGGATTTCAAGACTGGTAGAGTTAAGAAAGAAGCCCCTGAAAGCTATTGGTTCCAGCTAAAAGCATATGCATATGCGTTGTTCAATTCAAAGGGCATGGAGAGTGTAAATCAGATCAAATTAGTCCTTTGTTATGTTGACAATAAGATTAATCTTGACCAAATCGTTTCTAAAGAAGATGTGGAAAACTACTTGTGGAATTATATCCTACTCGCTAATGACTCCGATAAAGTAGACACCAATTATTGCGAACACTGTGATTTCAATAAAATCTGCAGCAAGAAAGACCTATCATCTTGCACACCATCCTTTTCCTGCTAAAATAATCTAAGTAAGTAAATTTATTAGGCCAAGGAAGGTTATGAAATTTATTGTTTCTTTAGTTTGTTTGTTTAGTTCCATTCAGTTGTTGGCCAGTGAAAGTAACGTCTATGACTTTTCCTGGTTAGATCAAGATAAGGAAGTCTATGTTCTCCAAAACAGAAAGTTTAGGAAAAACAAAAAAGTTTATCTAGGCCTACTGGCCGGTTCTCAAATCAATGGGGCATTCATTGATAGCAATGAGTTTAGCGCTCATGGAGGATTCTTTTTTAAGGAAGAGTGGGGTATTGAGTTATTTTATACCAGCGCATCTGGAAGCACCAACTCAACTCACGAGGGAGTGAACGAGCAGGGTACGGAAGCTTTTTACCGCAAGGTGGATACTTCTATGGGCGCTATGGTGTTGTGGGCTCCCTTCTATGCCAAAATTAATACCTTTAATAAAATCTTTTATTATGACTGGATGTTTGGAGCAGGAGCCGCCAATGTCTCTACTTTGGACAATAGAGAAGAGTTCGGAACAAGTAGTTCATCAGATCTAACATCTGAAACTGTTTTGTCCCCAACTTGGATGACCAACTTTCGTTTCTACATAACTCAAAATTGGAGTGCTGAAATGAGATTTGAAGGTCTACATATAAATGCGGATGTGGCGAGGCAAGATGCCTCTAATAATGAGAGAACAGAGAAGTCTTGGACACATTACTATGACTTCAAATTGGGATTAAATTACACATTTTAATTAAAGAGGAACAGGATGTTCTACAAAGTTATCATGCTAACAGGCCTTATTGGTCTAAATTCATTTGGATCTGTTGGTCAGGCAAAAAAGGTCTATGACTCCAGACTATCTCTAACAAAAAAGTACCGGGCAATGGTGATTGAGTTGGTTGATGCCGGACTTCACTTCTCAGCGGTGCCATGGATGAAAGAGTATTTAACAAGAAGTAAAAGCTCTTTCGACACTAAACTTGAAAAAGCATTTGAAGAAATGGTTGCTGTGGTTGGACCTAGGCAGTTTGAAACTTTGCCATTGCGTTACCTGAGAAGAAAAAATTCAAATTCACTCTATTATGTAATCGCTAAGAAGAAAATGCGCACCGGGGATATTAGAAACGCTGCAAATTATGCTGATCGTGTAAACTCCAATCATCCAATTAGTCCATTTGCCTCAAATCTATTGGCAGCCGCCAATTCTAATATCGGTAAATACTCTACAGCTTTATCGAACTTCAAAGAGTGTCAAAGATTGAGTGAATCGATGATGACAAAGACTGACAGCCAATTGGTTAGAGGGCAGTTGGAGGTAAATCGGGATTATTGTCTTTTAGGAGAGGCAAGAACCTTGTTTGCAATGAAGGACTATAAAAAGGCAGAATTGAGATATCTCGATATTCCGAAAAGTTCTCCTATTTGGCCTGAAGTGTTGTTTGAAGAGGCATGGACCAGTTACTATTTGAATAATTACAACAGGACTCTGGGCAAGCTCGTTACATATAAAGCGCCGGTTTTCGACTATGTTTTCAATCCGGAAATCGAAACTCTTAGGGCCTTGTCTTATTTAAAAATGTGTCTATACAACGATGCTAAGCAAATTAGCGACAATTTTTACAGAAAGTATCTTCAACCAGCGAGAAAGCTTAGGTTGTATTTAAAAAGAAACAAATCCAACTATAATCGCTACTATAGAATGATGGCCGACTTCGAAAAAATGAACAAGGCCGACAGTAAGCTTCTAGGAACTCTTCTCAAAAGTGTCGAAAGAGAAGGCGCATATAAAGAGATAAGGGAATCTCTTATCTCAGCGGCCAAAGAACTGGATAAAGTAAAATCTCTACGACGCTCTTCCTTCAAAAGGGCTTTAGGCAATAATTTGAATGAAGTTATTCAATCTCAGAAAAAATTGATGGGGGCCTATGTAAGAAGTCGTCTTGTTGGAAAATACGCTGACCTTTACCGTGCCTTTGAGGGAATGAGCTATATTAAGCTAGAGGTTCTTGAACAAAGAAAGGCAAGGCTTTACAGATTTGACTCAGATAAAGGTAAGAGAGGAGATATCAAGTATATCGACCGAAATGAGAAACAGTATTTTTGGAACTTTAATGGGGAGTTTTGGGCCGATGAACTGGGCGACTATGTATTTGCCCTGGGATCGGAGTGCTAGAGTATGAAAACATTATTATCTATATTCCTTTTTTGCGCGCTTGGGATCCAAGCGTCTTTTGCATTAAGCCTTGATGAAAGAAGAGAGAGAATTATATCTATTATTGACGAGGAGCTTTCGGAAATAAATAGATTGTCATCACAAGTCAAAGGGGCGAATCCTGACTATCTTCTTAGAATGGCCGAACTCAATCTAGAGAAGGCCAGACTTTGGAGAGAGAAAGAGAATCAAGACTTTATGAGTTTTAGTGCTGAAAAAAGACGCTCTTTAAATAAAAATGCTCACTTCTCAAAGTCAGCCTCCTACTTTGCCAAAGCAAATAGACTTGCTATTAGGATTACGAAAAGGTTTCCGAGATACTCCAACATTTCTGACGTTTATTATATTCTCGGCTTCAACGCCAAAGAGGCTGGACGAGATAAGACTGCGGCAAAGTACTTTGCTAATGCGAATAAAAGATCAAGCTCTGACTCTATAACAAAAATTAAATCGCAAATCTCGCTTGCAGAGATTTATTACAACAAAAAGAGCTATTCTAAAGCAATTCCACTTTATGAAAACGCCTTGAAACGTCACCAAGACAAGTGGTGGACTAAAGATTCTTTCAACTTAGCTTGGTGCTATTACAGAAACGGGCAAGCGTCCAAAGCAATTTCTAAAATGAAAGAGGTCTTTCAGAGAAGTTCCAATCAAAAATTTATAGACATGCGCTCTCAGGTTGAAAGGGATATTGGCCAGTTTTACGCAACATCAGGCAAAATAGAGGAAGGGATTCAATTTTATAAGAAAATAGGAATCAACTTTACCCGACAGCTTTTAAGAATTGCGGTTTCTTTGAGAGACCAAGGAAAGTATACACAGTCTGAGAAAACACTAAATTATGCTTTAAAATTTGAAAAAGACGAAGAACGTCTTCCTGAAATCTATTTAGAGAAGCTTGTACTGTATGAGAAGTTTGGAAAAGAGTATTCGCACCTCAAGACCTCCAAAGAACTTTTTAAGCTCTTTAAAAAAGGAAGCATCTCTAGCAATGAAATCAAAACTTTCAACTTTCAAATGCAGAAGCAGGCTGCAAAGCTTCAAAAACAAGTTGTTTCTAAGACCTATAAACGATTAAAGAAGGTTCGAAACAGAAAGGCTTCTAGGGCCATTCAATACTTTGATATGCTCTCCGAAGTGGATAAGGCTAATGCTGATGAACACCTTTTCCATAAAGCTGAAACGGCGTATGCCAATTATGACTGGCCTAAGGCAATTGCTTTTTACAAAAAGGCATTTGACAGTGCCGAGGCGAAGAAAAACAGAAAGCTATTGGATAAGTCGATGGAGGGGATGCTTGCAACTCTTGGCCAAAAAAGATTGTCTAGTGCGATTAAAGAGCAGTTTTATGAGCCTGTTTATGAAGGATACATCAAACATTGGCCTAAGGGTAAAAACTCGAAAGAAGTGTATAAAAAACTTTTTAAAGTATATTTAGACAAGCGAGACTATAAAAAGGCCAAGGATGTTCTTGATAGGTTTGTTAAGGTCTACCCTAAAGATTGGAAAAATCAAGAGATTATGATTGCCAATATGATGGAGGTTTCCAGGAAGGCCAAAGATTATAGGACAATTGGCGTGTGGATAGATGATATCAATGCTAACAAATACCTCGTAAGCGCTAAATACAAGAAAAAACTTCAAGAGCTTCTTACCACTATTCAGATTGAGGGAGTTCAAAACTCTCTTAACAAAGGTGACAAGTCTGTGGCCCTTAAGGGGTACCACAAAATTTTAAATGATCCGCACAGCACTAAACGCTCAAAGGTTAACGCAAAATACAATCTTGCAGCTCTTTATTATGAATTGGGTTCAACTAAAAAATCATACCAGTGGGCGGTTGAAGCGTTAAAGGAGATGCCTTCAAAAGATGCTAGCTCATTTGTTGATTCATTTTTAACCATTTCCAGCTTCTTGTTCACGAAGCTTCAGTTTGAGGCCAGCGCCGATTTGTCTACAAGAGTTGTAGCAAAGCTTTGTTCCGTGAAGAGTAGAAAAAAGTCTACTGCTTTTAAGAATGCGATTTATCTCTATTTGTCTGAGGGAAATCTTGCAAAGACCCAGGAACTTATCGATTTGGGAAAAAAATGTCGAGTTCCATCTGTTCACATTGTTGATGCTCAAATGGAACTTCTTTCGGAGTTTAGAGATAAGAAGATGTACAAGGATTATGAAACGCTCGCAAATAGACTATTTAAAAATCGAAGCGCGCATGCACAGTTGATTCATCATTTTTTCACACTTGAAGGTATCCACAAGAAGTACAATAACTCAACAAAGGCCAACTTTTACGGAAAACTTAAAAGACAAGCTTACCGCAATGCCAAACAAAGCAATCAAGACATTCCTCTTGAAGCTTTGGATGTCATTGCTGATGAAAAACTTCAAGAGCTTCTGGGCACCTTAAACTCTATGAAAAAAATGGAATTGAGATTTCCTGAAAACGCATTCAATACAATCCTAAAGAGAAAGTTAGGTCTTTTAGACCAAATGACAAAGCAAGCGGTGGATATTCAAAAGATTGGATCTGGTCGCGGTATTATCGGAGCCTACAAAGTTTTGGTCGAGGCGTATGGCCATGCAGCGGAGGAAATTCAAAAGTTCACTCCTCCAGGAAAATCTAAGGAATATGTTGCAAGCTTTCAAAAGTCGATGCTCCAAGTAGCGAGCCCTTTAAAGCAAAGTGCAGCCAATTATAAGCAAGAAGGATGGAAAACGATTGAAGAAAACAAAATCCTAAGCGACTTTAATTACCTTTTAACCCCGGTTCCTCTGGATGGGATGACTGTCAAATATGCATACCCTGCAAAGGGCGTGAGTATGGATAGGAGTGGAAAACAATGATCAAGTTTATGTTGTTAATGATATTTACTGGCTGTGCTCTTAATCAAACAAGAGAGATTAGCCTTGAAGATGTTTCTAATAAGGACTTTGAAAAGCCAAAAGCGGAAAGATATGACTTTAGGAGAGACTACTTTTCTGATGTAGATAGCGAAAACGCTCAGGCGCTCAAGGATGAAAGTCTTTATCGTGTGAATTCTTTTGATTCCGAGGTTAAAGACGGCGATGTCTTAACTAAGATTGTATATCTCTGTCACAAGGGCGAGTTCAATGAAGCCTTTGGTGTGATTGAAACTGAAAATGAAAGGTACCGGAAAAACCCTTCATTTTGGAACCAGGTAGGCACTTGTTATCTTTTGAAAGGTGAGAGAAGGAAGGCCTTGATGTTTTATAATAAGGCCTTGGAGTTTCGACCGAACTACGCTCCGGCACTAAACAATATTGGATTGATGTATAGGAAAGAGGGAAGTGACCAGAAGGCCGAAGTAGCCTTCTCTAGAGCTGTGAAAAACGCGAACTTCTCAAAGACTCCTAGGTTTAACCTTGCTCAGTTATATTTAGACTATGGGCTCTTCAACAATGCGATAAAAGAGTTCAAGGTCTTAGAAGGCAGCAATGACGTTGACGTATTTGCTGGACTAGGATCCGCCTATCTGATGGCCGGCGACTATGAACGGGCCGCAGATTACTTTAAGCGAATAGATGAAGACTTTTATGAGCGTCCCTACATTGGAATCAACGCAGCTTTGGCACTCTATAAAACTGGAAAAAAGTACGAGGCCAGAGACATCTTAGATGATATTGATGAGGATGAGCTAGGTCCATATAAAAGCTATTACGAGCAGAGTAAAAAGAAGGTCGGTCTATGAAATACTTTATTGTTTTTGCTCTTGCACTGTCCTTCAACGTCAGTGCCAAGAAAGGAAAGGTTAAATACCAATACAAAAAGCACGAAGTCTTTGATTTTGAGGCCTTGGATGTTGCTGGAGATTCCTCTTCGCCTGGAGATCTTTCTATCTCTCCGAGATTTAGAAAGAAGTTTAGGAATAAAATCCCAGAGAGAAAAACATTTAACAAAGAAATGAAAAGAGCTTTGGACTCTGTAAGATAACAAAGGAACAATGTTGGAAACTTCTAAAACACCCGCTGAAAAACTGTTTCAAATGTTGCCTGTTGGCAATGCTCCAAAAATAAAAGGCAACGTCTTCTCTAAGGGAAGAGTTTTGGTCGGTAGGACTGAAAGCTGTGACTTTATTATTCCATCGGGGGTTGTGTCTGCAGTCCATGCTGTAATAGAAATCACTTCAAAAGGGTGCAAAATCTATGACATGAACTCCAAAAACGGGGTTTTTGTTAATGGTGAAAAGATCGTTGCAGCACAAATCAATGTAGGTGATGAAGTTTCCTTTGGAAACATTAGCTTTAAGTTTAAGCAGTATGTTAGCGCAAGTGAGCTACCCCCAGTGCTCGAAACATTAGAACCTGAAAAAGGCCAAGCAAGCGTTAAAAAAGCTGAGGTTGAAGAAGTTGGAGTTGAACTACCGGAGGCTCCTTCTGTGGAAGAGACCGAAGGGCCATATATTGTTTATCCACTATCCGCAGATCCCAAGGCGGACGCTAGTGAATATATTTTTGAAGATGAGCAAGATCTCTATCCAATCTTCAAGTATGACCATGGCAAGCAAGCTGTTGAAGTTATAATCCTGTTCAAAGATAAAGTTTACTCAGTGGACTACCTTCCTGAAAAAGATGGTGTCTACAGTATTGTAGGTTCAAACCCCAAGAAAGAAGAGATTGAATTTGCGTATTTAGGCAAAACTGAAAAAATGCCATTTGTTGAGATCTCAAACAAAAACTGCGTTATTAACAACCTCCCTGGGTATCAGGCCTTTCACCTTACTGACGACGGAATGGAGCAGTCTAAGGAAAAGATAATTATTGATGACGAAGAAATTGTTCGCTTAGTTAATGGTGATCTTGAAATATACGCTAGAAAGGTTTCCTCTCCGCCTAAAGTAAAGCCAGCTCCTATGTTTGGCCGGGATAATACTTTAAAAAGGTATTTTGCTCTTACAATCTTTCTAATTGTGCTGCCTCTTATGGGCCTTTCATTTTTTTATGAGGTTGATGAGGAAATGAAAAAAGAGAAAGATCCTGAAAGAATTGCAACTATTTTATACAAACAACCACTAATCATTACCAAGAACAAAACAGTGGAGAAAACCAAGAAAGCTCCTCCCAAGAAACAGAAGGCCAAAAAGAAAACAGTGGTTAAGAAGAGCAAGCCTAAAAAGCAATCGAAGCCTCAACAAAAGCCTGCTGCTAAAAAGGTGGCCAATAAAGATCCAGGTAGCAAGAAAGCTCCAAAAAAGCAGGTCGTTAAAAAGGTTAAAAGGCCAAGTCCTAAAAAGAGTGCAACTGTTGCAAAGAGCGCTGCATCCGCTGCAAGAAAGAAAACAACTTCGAGTGCCAAAAGTGTGGTTAAAAGAAAAGCCGTGGGCAGTGTGGATGTTTATAAGTCCGCAGACTTCAAAAGTTCCATATCAAGCTTAATGGCGAAGGGAGGATCCCTTAAAGGCGCAAAAGTAGCGGCTTCTAAGAGTTCTTCAAATATTGGCGGGGCCACAGTTGGTGGTGGTGTCGCAACAAATCTTAAAAGAGCGGATGTTGGAACTGAAATTGGCAGTCTAACTGGCGCTGCGGCTGGTAAACTTGCACAGTCTAAGGGTGCAGAGGGACTATCTGCTAAGAAGGGAATCTACACGGCAGGAATACCTTCTGAGACTGTTGTTCTTGGCTCTATGGATCCAGATGTTATTAGAAGAATCTTAAGAGAACACATTCCACAGTTTAGGTATTGCTACCAAAAAGAACTTGATAGAGGCAGACAAAACACATTGTCAGGCACAATAGGACTTCAATTTACAATTGGCGCTTCGGGACATGTTAGCCGAGCTGGCGTGAGTAAAAGAACTGGACTGCCTGCTTCTGTAAAGAGCTGTGTTGTAAGAGTTTTAAGAGGCATTCAATTTCCATCTCCTTTGGGAGGAGGAACTGTTGAGGTTAAGCAGCCATTTAACTTCTACCCTAAGAGGCTGTAAGTGCTCAGATCATTTAAGCTGGCCTTTCTTGTCTTGAGTTTATCCGCCTGTGCCAATAATAAAGGTCCAGGCCGGAAAACTGCAACAACTTGTGGGCCTACTGACTTAAAGTCTAAACATATAAAGCTAGCAACACAGGCAAATGCCAAAAAGTTCCATGGGTGTTTTGTGAATTACTTTAAGTTGCACAAGGTTGAACAGTTGAACCTTAACGCATGTGTGAATATTAACATCGCCTCGTCTGGAAGGGTGAGCTCTGTAAGTTTAAAACCTGAAAACAACTCAAGTCTCTCCAACGATCTTAAATGGTGCCTGACTCAAGAAATGTGGAAAATGGACTATTCGAAACTCCAGTTTTCGAAAAGATCAAGCGCCAAGTTCAATCTTAATTTCAAAGTAAGAATGTAGTCTTTTAAAGAGTTGAAATCGCATCATACCTTACCGCCAGCTCTTGAGTTGGTGCCAACTTGTCGTCTTGTTCTAAAAAAAAACGAATGCTAGGATTTCTATAGGGGAGCGGGGCTGACTTATTTATGCAAAAACTTATAATATTCTATTCTTTAATGGTTTTGGCGGCGATTGCCGCCAAAATTGGCCTTGTGTGGTTTAGTTGGAGCTAATTTACTCTTCTCCCATAACAACAAACTTAAACTCTTTGAACCCTGCTTCCGCGCTGGTGTACATGACCTTCTTTAAATAAGAGTATTTAATTGTCTTATCAATAATGAGATTGGCGACACCGCTGAAGCTCTTTGCTTGTGGCGTTTGAAGAGCTATCTTCTTAATTTCTTCTTTCTTCTTTACCAATTCATTAAAGAGAGGAACGATTCTTCTGCCGCCTCTGTCGTAAACGACTTTCGGAAGATTCTCTGTCTCTAGAATTGTTTGATTGTCCACCCAGATTTTGTCTTTGGAAACTTGTATCTGAACCCCTGCGGAGTTGATGGAGCTTGATTGGGACTTTGGTAGCTCAATGCCTTGTGGCACTGTCATTGTAATTCCCGAGGAGTTGTAGCTCTTTAGAAGAAAAACCAGAAGGATGACAAGAATATCAAGCAGGGAAGTGATATCCACATCCAAAGGACCTTTTTTGGCCTTCTTTCTTTTATTTGTAATTGATCTTGTTCTTGCCATGCTTCCTCTTAACTCATTAAGTTTCCAAAGACGATCTTGTTAAAGAGTTCTTTGACTCTCAGGTCAATGCCGTCTTTGTCTTTGATGTAAATTTCTTCGTCTGTCTTATCAAGCATCCTTACGGCGTCCATAATCTTTACGATCGTCTCGTAATCCAAGTCCACTTTAGGCTCAAGCACGATAGTCTTTTCTTTTGCATGCTTTTTCTTTAAATCAACCAAGTAATTGTGCAAGGAGATTGTGTCGTAAATACCATCTTTGTTTTTAGGTATTCGCTTTATCGTTCTAGACGGCAATCCTTTGGCCAAAGTAAAACCCGAATTGGTAATCGAAAGAGTCAGTGCGAATGGCTTCTTTTGATTCTTTGGTGGTGGTGCGTCTGAAACAATAGGCACATCACTATTGATTTCAAAGATTTTTACAAACTGGGCGGACATCAAAAGAAAGAAAATGAAAATGAAAACCGCATCCAATATTGGGATTAGATTCAATCTCTGAGGTTCTTTCTTTGAATGTCGCCTTGTTGGTAGTTTATAACTCATTCAATTATTCCTGAACTTGTTCTTTAGTTCCTAGAAGATCCAAAAGCTTCACGCTGTATTCATCAACTTCGTTAATAATCTTCTCTGACTTGGCATTCAACCAAGCGTGAAGAATCATAACTGTAATGGCCGCGAAAAGTCCCATGGCTGTTGTGTTCATCGCAGTTGCAATACCTTTGGCAAGCAATTCAGCTTTTTGCGCCGGATCGGCTGCAGCTACTGCAGAAAATGAGGCGATTAGACCTTGAATGGTTCCTAATAGACCAAAAAGGGTAGATACGTTTGCAACTAGTTGAAGGTAGCCAAGTCTTAATTCAACTTTTGGCACAACTTCCAAAGCTGTTGCGTCCAGTGCGTTTTGGATTTGCTCTGTACCTTGATTTGCTCTTTTTAATCCGCTTTTTAAAACCTTAGGCAATGCCGCTACGGATCCTGAGCAAACTCGAATAGCTCCCTGTATGTCGTTGGATAAGACATATCTTTGGATTTCATTCATGAAGGATGGTCCATCCACATCATAGGTTTTAGATAGTTTCTTGAATCGCTCGATTGCGATTGCGATTCCAAATCCCCACACACCTAAAATGATAAACATAAATACGCCGCCGCTTTGAATAAACGAGGCCAATTGATTTATGGTTTCTGTCATGCCTTCCATGCTTTCTCCTCAATTAGAACTAAATTGTTATAATCACATTGTAGGCTAGAATATGTCTCCCTTAAAACAGACAAAAATTGCCTATTTAGGTGATGTGGTTGATTTAAATAGTTGGGAATTTGAGCAGGTGCTTAGGCCTGCTCGTCGCTGTAATGTTCTGGGACGATATGTCTTTCAATCCCTTCAATAAAGATGTGAATCAATTTTATATGAATCTCTTGGATTCTATCTGTGACTTGGCAGTCAACGATTAGGGGAACGTCCACCATATCCTTAAGCTTTCCGCCAGACTTTCCCAGAAGGCCAATTACTTTCATGTCTTTCTTCTTAGCTTCTTCTACGGCAAGGATAACGTTTTGTGAATTGCCTGAGGTTGAGATGGCCAGAAGGGTATCACCTTTCTTACCCCATGCCTGAACGTGGCGAGAGAAGATGTACTCATAACCATAGTCATTTGCAACGCAGGTGATATGACTTGGATCGCCCATTCCCATTGCTGCTATTGGCGCTCTATCTTTGCGGTATCTACCAGTAAGCTCCTCAACAAAGTGCATTGAATCGCACATGGACCCGCCGTTTCCACAGGCCAAGATCTTTCCTTCGCTTTGAATCGAAGCAACCATTGTCGTTACGGCCTTTTCAATTAAAGTAAGGTTGTGATCGTCAGCAACAAACTTGTTTAAGACGTTTTGAGCTTCAACCAGAGAGTTTTTGATGTAGTTCTTGTTCATAATAAAAAATGGCCGAATTACTTCGGCCTTAGAGTGTTATACCAGGTCGTTGATATTTTTAAGAATTTCAGATTTTGGTTGGTTGCCAACCAAAGTGCTCTTAACCTCTCCACCTTTAAAAAAGATTAGAGTAGGGATGCCACGAATGCCATATTGTTGAGCTAATTCTCCGGCCTCATCAACATTTACTTTCACAACTTTGGCATTTTCACCAAGTTCGTTAGCCACTTCATCCAAAATAGGAGTCAATGCTTTACATGGACCACACCACTCGGCCCAGAAGTCCACCACTACTGGTTTGTCAGACTTCAATACACTTTCTTCAAAATTGTCATTGTTTACGCTTTCAAGACTTGCCATAAAAATCTCCTAAATATCTCTTAAGCCCTAAAATTAACATAGGCGATCCCAAATAACTAGTTCTTAGGGCCAATAATGAACTAAAGGTTACGCTTTGCGTAGGTTTTGGATTAATTTGCTGCTTTTATATAGTGGCGGCTTCTAGTATCATAGGGTTATGAAAAGGAAATACCTGTTAAAAACAGGCATAAACACATCAAAAGTTACTAGACTATTGGCCAAAATGGTTGATTTGTTTATTGTTTTGATTCTCTCAACCCTTTTCTACCCATTTGGACTCATTCTAGCTTTGGCCTATTTAGGGGTTTCAGACTCACTATATGACGGACAGTCGGTGGGCAAAAGATTGATGGGATTTGCTGTAATATCTTTAGAAGATGGCACGCCCTGTTCTCTGAAACAATCTCTCATAAGAAACCTTCCTATAATAGTGCCTTTGGCATTTGCAATTATACCTCTGTGGGGTTGGATCTTTTGCAGTATCTTGGCAATCCCACTAATTTTGTTGGAAGTGTATTTGCTGTTTAAACTTGACTCCGGTCACCGACTTGGGGATGTTATGGCCGACACAAGTGTCATCGCGAACGATCCCAATAGAGTTGATCTTAGAAAAGCTCAACAAGGATGGTTTGAAGAAAAAAACATGTCCCCATGCAATCGTTGCACAATGTAGTCTTTCCGCGCTAAAAATAAACATACAAATTTCTTAAAAAGGACCTAAATGAAGCGTAGACTTATCGTTGTCGATATAAGCAGTTTTATATTCAGAGCATTCTTTGCAATTAGACCAATGCATGCCCCGGATGGGCGTCCAACGAACGCAGTATATGGCGTTTTAACAATGCTGATTAAACTGATTCAAACTCACAAGCCAAGCCACATTGTTCTGGCCCTAGACTGCAAAGGGAAGTCATTTCGAAATGATAAATACGAGGCATACAAGGCAAACAGAGGAGAAGCTCCAGAGGACCTTGTCCCTCAGTTTGCGATGATTGCTGAACTTATAGATAAACTTCAGATACCTCAAAAAGGAATTCAAAAGTACGAGGCGGATGACGTTATTGGCTCCTTGGTGGTTCAACACCAAGATGACTTTGACGAGGTTTACATCGCTTCTGGCGACAAAGACTTGATGCAGTTTGTGAACGGAAAAGTCAAAATGCTCGATACCATGAAAAACAAGCTCTACGGAGCAAAAGAAGTATACGAGAAGATGGGTGTTCATCCAGAGCAAATCATGGATTACCTATCATTGGTTGGGGATACATCGGACAATATTCCTGGCGTGAAAGGCATAGGCGCCAAGGGGGCGGCGAAGCTTCTTGAAGAGTATAAAAATCTTGAAACAATCCTTGCAAATAAGGAGGAAATTAAACCTAAAAGAGCACAAACCGCTCTATTGAACTACGAAGCGGACGCTTTGATATCCAAAGAGCTGGTAAAGATCGTAACGGACCTTGATCTTGATTTTCATCACGATGATTTTAAATATGAGCTAAAAGGCAACCCTGAGTTATTGGAGTTTCTAGACTCGCTGAACTTCAAATCAATTAAAAACAAACTCTCAGATGGAGTTGTGGACACTAACTTCTCTAAACCTCAATCTTTTGTTGACTATAGTTCAATCAAAAAAGAGGAGGACTTTGAGAAGCTGCTTGAAGAGCTAAAACTTCAGGATCAAATCTTTTTAGAGCCATTCTTTGACCATGACAATTATCATAAAGTGGATGCAAGGTTTCTGTGCATAGCGACTGGAGAGAAAAGCTATATTCTTCATGTTGATAAATTCTCTTCCTATTTGGAAGTCGTTAAATCCATACTTGCCTTGGAAGATGTGTTGTTGGTGTCCACAAATCTTAAAAGCTTGAGCGCCGTGGCCATCAGAGCTGGTTTGAAAATTGTAAAATCATTCGATATTCAACAAGCTCACTTTGTTATGGACCCAGATAAAAAGCATGATTTGCAAAGCATCTCAAAAGAGATTTTGGATGAAAATGTTCTCTCAATAAAGGAGCTGAGAAAAGAGTCCTTAGAACAAGAGGCAAGTGTAAGAAACTTTGAATATGGGCTTGCAAAGCGTGCCTATGCCGGAATAAGGGCCTATCCATGGCTAATTAAAAAACTTAAAGATCAAGCTCTGTATGATATTTATAACGACCTAGACATGCCGCTAATTCCCATCTTAAGCGAAATGGAGATGAACGGCATTAAGCTTAACTCCGAGTATTACTCGGAGCTAGAGTCTGAGTTCTCTAAACAAACTGAAGAAATTGAGGGTGAAATAGCAAAGATCAGCGGTGAGGAGGTAAACCTAAAGTCTCCTAAGCAGGTCTCAAAGCTTTTATTTGAGACGTTGGAGTTGCCTGTAATTAAAAAGACAAAGACTGGTGCTTCAACAAATTCTCAGGTCTTGGAAGAGTTGGTGTCGATGGGGCACGAAGAGGTTCCTGGAATGATCCTTCGATATCGTGAAGTGGATAAACTTTTAAGCACTTACGTGAAGACACTGCCAAAATTAGTTGAAGAAGACGGGCGTCTACACACCCATTTTATGCAAAATGTTGCTTCTACAGGAAGGCTTTCTTCAGAGAATCCCAACCTTCAAAATATACCAATTAGAACCGATAATGGTCGTAGACTACGAAAAGGTTTTATTGCCTCTGAAGGATGCACTCTAATTGGAGCAGACTACTCTCAGGTTGAACTAAGAATTTTGGCCCATCTCTCTGAGGATGAAGTGATGGTCAAGGCCTTTGAGAATGATGAGGACATCCACGCTCAGACTGCTGCCGAGGTCTTTGGCATGTCTCTTGACGAAGTCACGAGTGAAAAAAGATCTTATGCAAAGGCGATTAACTTTGGGCTTATGTATGGGCAGTCTTCCTTTGGACTATCTCAAACCCTAGGTATTTCCCGTGGGGAAGCAAAAGAATATATTACGCAATACTTTGAAAAATTTCATAAAGTAAAAAGCTTTTTGGATGAACTTAAAGAGCAGTGCGAGAAGACCGGTTACTCCATTACCATAAATGGTAGAAAGAGATTTATCTCCGATATTAATTCCACAAACAGAGCTATGAAATCTGTTGCGGAAAGAATGGCAATTAACAGCCCTATTCAGGGAACTGCCGCGGATATAATAAAAATGGCAATGCTCAACGTTCACGCAAGAATGAAGAAGGAAAAAGTAAAATCAAAACTTCTTCTTCAAGTCCACGATGAATTGATTTTCGAAGTGCCTAACAGTGAAGTGGATCAGATGAAAAAACTTGTGCGAGAAGAAATGGAGAACGCTTGCTCATTAAAGGTGCCTCTAAAAGTCGATATGGGTGTCGGTGAAAACTGGTACGACTTAAAATAGGTAAATAAAGTTTTCTGCATCGAAATCTGACATGAAAATTGTCGGAGGATCCAATAAGGCAAAAGTTGTAAAAGCTGGGAAGCCACATCTGGAGAGGCTGTGGAAAACTTTACCTGCTAATGCAGGGCAGACGTGAAAATGATATGAAGAAGGTTGGGGGTGCTTTGTACCACCTGACTAAATCTTACCGGGAAATAATTATGAGAAGCTTTTTTCTAATTGCATTAGCGATCTTAGGGACCTCTTGTTCAACGGGAAAAACTGGCAAGAATCAGCTGCAAATGAAGTCTCAAGCAAAGGGCTTCATATCCCCAAATCAAAAGATTGAGGCTACAATTCTTGTGGAAGAAACAGAGAAGTCATGGCCTTCCTCTTCGGTTGTTAGAGGAGTTCTCAAGGCCGGAAGCATTGTGGCCCAACACACTCACCCTGAATCAGATGAATACCTTGTGTTTTCAAGTGGAGCTGGCGAACTCACAGTTGGCAATAAGACTTATTACTTAAAAGATGGAGACACAGTATTTATTCCAAAGAATACAGTTCACTCTTACGTAAATAGAAGTGAGAAGGATGCGCACTTTATTCAAGTGTACACTCCCTTTGGGCCTGAACAACGCTTTAAGAAGTGGTCCGAGAAGAAGTAAACTTTATAGGGACGAGATATACTCACTTAGAGTGATGGCATTAGGACTTTCTTCCAAAGTATATTCAAAGGTAACCATGCATTCATCCACAATCGTTCCCTCCGTAAAGGTTATGTCTGGCCTTTTGCCAAAATGGTTGTAGGCCCTTTGAAAATGATTTTTTAGCTTTTCCTCAAGCTCTATCTTAAATTGATTATCAAGACTGCATGTTTCATCCAGGCTGGTTGTAATTAAATAGCTGGTGTCCAAGAACTTAACTGTTTTAAGGTTTTCTGTTGAGAACTGAGTTATTTCTTCGACTTTTTGAGTCTCTTCTTCGGGGTAATATTGTTTTAAATTCCAAGCAGATGGATTGAGAAGCTCTTTGCGGATGGTATTCAATGATTTTTCATCACAAATCACTATTGAGTCGGAGATCAGGTCTTCAATATTGTTGAAGAAGTTGTTTACTTCTTCTTGGGCCTCTTTGGTTAGCTCTTCGTAGCTTGACCATGCAGATCCGAACTCTAAAACGTCTTGTTGGTGTCTTTTAAAGGTATCAACTTTCTTGCAAATGTATCTTTGCCCCTGAGAGTTTTCAAAGTTTACACCCTCGTTCAGAGCTAGTTTGCCGAGTAAAGAGTATCCGCTAAAGTACTCTATAATTGTCATTAAAATGCGCTCTCTATCCTGGCCTACATTAAAATGCATTAGATCATTAAAAGCGTTTCTTTTTTCCTTTTCACCAAGTAAGTGGAGCTTAATAAGTAAAAAGTCTGGAGCGATTTCAGCCAAATCTCTAACATGTGCTTTAATAACACCCTTTGGCGCACTCTGCAGTTCTCTTCTTAAATTAAAGGATTTTGCAGCTTCGCTACCAGCTGCGAACAATAGGTAGTCGTTGATCTGTTTTGCTTGTGAATCACTTGTTGAATAAAGTCCGCCAACGGCCTCAAGGTCCTGAAGAAACTCCTCTCTATTCGATTTGCACTTCTTTTCTAGGTCTTTGATCTGTTGAGTTACATTGTCCTTCTTTAGATCGAGGTAAATGTGTTTTCCTTCACAGAGAAAGGCGCTGGCCGAAAGAGGAAGTAAGAATAGTAGGTAGGCCGTTAATAATTTCATATTAAAAATCATAACAGATATAATCTTTGGAATAGAGGGAGATGGTAAAATCTAGTGGGGGGTGTTTAAAAAATAAACACCCCATTTTTATGAACTAAGGCTTTGAAATTAATAAGTTTTGGCCGGTGTTAATATTTGGCCACAAGGGCTGTGGTGTATTTCCAATCCAATCTTTCATTGCCTGTAACGTTTGGCTGATTATCGTAATTGCCTCTGTAAGAGACTTTTAGTGAAAATAGATCATTAATAATTACAGTCAAACTAGGCTCAATGTTTATTTGATAGTCCTCAGAGTCTGTGAAGTTTGGAAGGTATTGAAGCCAAACGCCGTAAGTGTAGTTCTTTCTTTTTCTAAGAAGCTCTGTTGTTAGGTTTACTTTGTTAAAGTAGAAAACATCCTGTCCGTTATCGGCCTCTTCGGTTCTTAATTCTTCTGTGTATCTGTAACCCGCTTCTAGGTAAAAGGTTTCTTTATCCGTATCCACAAACGTGTACTTTCCACCGATATCGTAGTTCTCTCTTTGCTTGTATCCGGAGAAGCGGTCGCCCTCATATTGGACCCCTATATAGGCACCAACTTTGCGGGTCAATTCCTGCTCATAGTTTAGGGCCGCGTCCCAGTTTCGGGCATTCTCTACAAGCTCAGCATCCTCTTGATTGTCCTCTGCTTGATCTGAAAGTCCTAAAGTGTAGTGCCCGCCAAATCCATAGGTTCTACGTCCCTGCTTGTAAGTAGTCTCTGTTTTTGCGTTGTACGTCTCAATCCTAGAGTTTCCTCCCGTTGATACAATTGCAAGCTCATTGGTACTAGAAAGTTTTCTTTTATTTGCTGAAGAATCGGTGAGAAGGCCAAGAAAGGTAACAGCGATAATGAGTAGTAGATTCAAGATTTCCCCTTTTTTTACCAAACGGTAGCAAAAAAAAAGGGGAGCCTCAAGGCTCCCCAAAGTATTGTCAAATCCTGGGAGGGATTGATTACTTTCCGTGAGTGCTAGAAAGGTATTCTGCAACGCCTTCAGCTGTAGGCTTCATAGCTTTTTCACCTTTCTTCCAGTTTGCAGGACAAACTTCGCCGTGCTCTTCGTGGTATTGAAGTGCGTCTACAACTCTAAGAGCTTCGTCAACGTTTCTTCCAAGTGGAAGGTCGTTGATCGTTGCATGTCTTACAACACCTTTGGTATCGATTAGGAACATTCCTCTAAGAGCAACTTCCTCGTTGAAAAGAATTCCATAGTCTCTAGCGATTTGCTTAGAAACGTCAGCGATTAGTGGGTAGTCAATTTCGCCAATTCCACCTTTCTCAACTGGAGTGTTTCTCCAAGCGTGGTGAGTAAATTGAGAATCGATTGAAACACCAAGTAGCTCAACACCTCTTTCCTTGAACTCTGCTACCTTATTGTTGAAAGCAAGAATCTCTGAAGGGCATACGAATGTGAAGTCTAGTGGGTAGAAGTAAAGCATTACATACTTGCCTTTGTAGTCAGAAAGGCTAACTTCTTTGAAAGATCCGTCTGCCATTACCGCAGTCGCTTTAAAATCTGGAGCTGGTCTTGTTACTAATGTGCTCATAAATATTCTCCTTTATGTGGTGAGTTTGACTCATTATGGATTAAATCTTTGTCCAAATACAATTGAAAATCTCTATTTTGGTCATAAAGACAATCTATCAATTTAGGCGTTTTGGATTAAGTCTACGTATTGATCTAACCTGAAATTTTACAAGATTTCAATGATTTGTTGGCCATCCTTGTCCATTTCTCTCAAATCATCTGGAACATTCGCAAGGATTTCCTCTTCCAATACTCCAAGAATCTTCTGCTTAACGCAGTCCTTCTTATGAACGAGGGAAACCTCCCTGATGGGGGCCGGAGCTGCCATTCGGCGCACAAGCTTCTTTTGTCCCTCAGGTAGTTGTTGGATGGCCATGTGCGGTAAAACTGTGTAGCCACTTCCGGCCAGGACCATGTTTTTAAGGGTTTCAAAGTTTCCAGATTCGAAGTCTATTGGATTTGTAAGGTTTTGACCTCTGGTTTTAGAGCACATCCTAAGAACTTGATCCCTAAAGCAGTTGCCCTTGTTGAGAAGCCAGATTTCATTTATGTCCAACTCATCCTCTTTGATGAGTTCCTTTTTTGCCAAGGGATGATCCTCTGAAACAAATAAATAAAAGGGCTCATAATAGAGCTTTCTTTCTTTAATGTTTTTTTCATGAAGAGGAGTCACCAATAGGCCAGCGTCAATCTCATCGTCTTTCAACATCCTAATGATGTCTTCCGTTTTACTCTCTGTAATGTGCAGGTTTACCTTTGGAAAGTTTTCATTAAAACTTTTCGCAAACATCGGAATAATAAATGGAGATAGAGTGGGGATGACTGCGAGTCTAAAGCTTCCTTGAATTTCAGACTTGCTTTCCTCAACAATTGAGTAGAGCTTTTTATGCTCTAGTATAATTTTCTTGGCCTGCTCAACAACAACTTCACCTTCAGCGGTAACTTCAATTGGGTTTTTGGCCCGGTCAAAGATTGTTATTTGCAACTCTTCCTCAAGCTTTTGAAGCTGCATGCTAAGTGTTGGTTGAGTTACAAAGCAGCTCTTGGCAGCTCTACCGAAATGTTTGTGTTCGTGTACCGCCAGCACATATTCAAGTTGTGTTAGTGTCATGTTTCCTCATGGGAGGGCCAAGGTGCAGGGCACCTTGGTTTGATTTATAAAATGCTTTGCAGCTCTTCTTCTGTGTACTCTGGGTGGTGAGGGTTTTCAAGCTCAATTGCGGGAGATCTACCCGCTTTCTTTCCACCACCAAAGATATATTGGTTAAAATCTTCCTTAAAGCTTAGTCCTGAATACTCCTCCAAGTCAGCTATAAGGTCTTGAGTCGTAATGGTGGTAAAGCGTCTTTTTACAAAGTGAATAGCTAGAAAGTTTTTAAGTCCTGGCATCCCGTGGGCCTTCAATTGGTAGTCAATATATGCAAAGAAAGAGCGTCCTCTTTTATAGGAGCGTTTATCTGTTTTTCTCGTGTAAGAGTTGTGATTTGCCAAGTTTACACTGTAATAATTTGGCATCTCATGAGTTTGATAGCCCTTGTCTCTCCAACTCGCCAGACCTTCATCCATCCATCCTGAGTTTCCATCTGCAGGCATGACCCCTTTTGCGAAGTAGCAGTGAAAAAGCTCATGGCCTAAAGAGATTAGAGATGTCGCGGTTGCGCCAACATATTCCATTCCTCCTCTTAACCCTGTTCCATAGATAATAAGTTTTGGGTGAGGGTAGGGACCATAGTCTCTTTCAAGTTCATCCAACACTCGCCAAGCTTTTCTTTTTAGATAGCCGTTAAGAAATCTAAAATGAGAGTAGATGGTTACTGGTATTTTTCTGCCGTTTATTGAAGTGTATTCTAAGTAGTAGCGAACAAACTTTCTCCTTGGCACAAGGTGAAAGAACACGCTAGAGGCCGTGTAAAAGTCAGGGTAGGTGACCGTGAATTTGTTTTGAGAAGGATTCACCACCTCGCCATTTGCGAAAATGTCATGCCAGCGGTGGCTTGCATTTTTTACTTCAACGTGAAAGGTCATTTGATACTGGTCGTATTCGTAGTTTGTAGGCACGTATCTTTCAAGAAACATTCTGTTTTTCAAGTCCTTGATGAAGAAGCCAGCAGAGACCCCTTTAAAACCGTAACTTGTGCCTTTTTCAATTTTTGATCTTATGCGGAGTGTGTGCTCTCCAGCTGTGACGCTCTTTTTAACTATTCTTATTTTGGAGACACCACCTGGCACATAGATTTCTTCTTCGGAAACCTGTTCACCGTCGAGCCATACTGCTTGTGGTGTGGCGACACTGTCAAATATCGGAAGCCCTTCACTGAGACTTTCAAAATTAATCGTAGTGTCCGCGTAGGCGACATTTTCTTTGTAATCAAAAATTAAGTTGTATGTCGCGTTTTTAAAATCAACAAACACCGCTCTACCAAAGCTCGTTTTAAATGGTGAGGGAGCATGTTCGATGCCTGCATAAACATTTGCGCATAAGAACGCGATAAGTGTTAATGTCTTAATCATTGAGAAATCCTTGCTTTATTAGTTTCAATTCTTTTTTTATTGCATGCTCTGTTTAATAGCCAGCCAAAAACTCCGTAGCGAACGCTTCCGAAAGTCCATTCAGGGTGAAACTGAACGCCCAGCACCGGCCTGTCATAAAACTCCAGCGCTTCAGGGATTGTGTTGCCGTTTGAGACTGCTGTTATTTCAAGATGAGGCCATCGCTCTCTGTTTTTGTTGAAGTAGTCGTAACGAATTGCCTGATGGTGATACTGAACTCCCCAGAACTTTGTTCTAATCTGCTCTTGGATAACTGATTCAGGATTGATTGCTCTAATGCGGTCAATTGCCCAATATCTGTTTCTAAAACCAAGCTCTTCTTTAATATCAACGATGAGTGGAATCTTTTGAGATACTGCAAGCATTTGCATGCCTCTACAAATTCCCAAGACAGGAGTGGTACTTAAAGACTCAGAGTTAAAGTAGGTCTTTAAAAGATCATGCTCAAATGGATCTCTTTCACGGCCCTCGTAGTTATAGTTAACAAGGTAGTCCAAGTCTTTTATTTTTTGAGCAAGGTCCGCTTCCACATGAGGAGTGTAATATTTAGGATTAATGTCAGCTCCACCAGGGATTAGAATCGCATCCAATTTTGATATATCTGGAGAGCTGTTTTTTGCAAAAATATTCTTTATTCTTACTCTGTAGCCCATTTGTCTCGCACGTCTGTAGATGGCCCATCTTACCCATCGACTGCAGTGGTAGGTACAGCCAACTGTGATGACTTCATCCTTTTGCAGCTGGCACGAGTTTGTCTGGATTTTATCACTTATGGCAAAAGCTTGGGTGGAAAGCAGGGCAATCGACAAATAGGTTATCAATCTAATAGACATAGTTCTTCCTTAAATTAAATTAGAGTATTTTAATTCTAGGTTGAAATCGCCTACGCTTCAAATAGGGCGGGAATGGGAAAAATATTTCGTGGAATAAAGTGGTTTCGTATACCTGTTAGTGCCAGTCAACTTCTATTTCAACACTGGCCCTCGCCTGTGAAACCTCAAGAGATATCTTGTGGCCTGCGGCCTGGTAAACTTTTTGTCCACCCCTGTAGTTCATAGGCAGTTCGTTGTAATAGCAGTTACTCAGTGAGTACACTTTTTCAGAGTCAAATTGGTATGTGCAGTAAAACTCTTCTTGTTCATCGCCTTTGCTAAAGAACAATTTGGTCTGACCCTGTTGGTGTCCTCCCTCAAAATTCAGTTGTGATGGAATGTAAACTTCCGCCAATTCTGGGAAGGTGTAGGTGGATGGTGAAGAGTGAAAGTTTGAAAGCTCTATTTTATTGGAGGTCGCCGCTGGTGTTCTGACATCCTGTGCGTCTTCCTTATTAATCTTTTTGCCACATGAGGCCAAACAAATTAAAAGCGCACCAATAGGTAGAGTAAAATTTTTAATTCCAGTTTTCATAAGTCTTCCCTGAGTTGTTCAGAGGACCTATCGGCTGAAAGAGCTAAAATCTTATGGGCGAGTTTGAATTAGCCTGACTTTTCCATTTTTTCTAAATGTTGATCAATTACGTCGGCTTTGCTTTCTTCTTTTATATGAAAGCCAAACCTATTTACTATGTCTTCAGCGGTTAAGACTCCAAGAAGGATTTGGTCATTTAATCTGGAAGTAACCATTAGCCTTGATATTTTATGTATATTTAAAAGATGAAATGCAACCATTAAGGATTGATCCGGATAAATCACAATGAGATTTTTAGTGCATATGTCGGAAAGCAAACACTGGCCCTTGTATTCCGCACAGGCCTTTCCAATTTGGTTTGTTGAAACCACCCCAACAAGTCTATTGCCCTCCATCACTGGATAGCCACTTATCTCAGAGTGGTTCACAAGAGTCATTGCTTCTTTAACAGTTGAGTTTGACTGAAGAGTTTTTACATCTCTTACCATGGCCTCTTCCACTGTTAACTTTTCGAGCGTTTCGAAATCATCCTTTGTTGGAAGGTGTATTCCATCTTGTTCGGATATCTGTTCATAGACAGAACCACTCATGAGTCTTCTTGAAAACATGAAGGCTGTAATATTTGCAATCATAAGAGGCAGAATAATTTTATAGTCTTGTGTCAGTTCAAAAATTATTAGGATTGAGGTGAACGGGGCGCGGATAACAGCTGCGAAAAAGGCTCCCATTCCTACTAGAGCAAAAGCTCCGGCCGGGTTCGCTCCTGGGTGTATTGCCTGTGCAAGAAGTCCTGTAAGAGTTCCAATCATTGCCCCAAGGAATAGGGTGGGCATAAAGAGGCCTCCGCTGATTCCTGCACTATAACAAAGAGAGCTGAATAAAAATTTGACCAAGAAAAGTTTTAAAATAAAGTCCCACGCTTGGAACTTGCTAAGAAGTGCTTCGTGAATTAAATGGTGACCAGAACCTAAAGTATAAGGAAAGAAGTAGGCACTTAAATATATAAGAAAAAATGTGCACATTATAATGGAGAGTTTATGCCCCTTAAAAAACTTGATAGAGCGCTCTCTTAAACAAAGAATTGTCTTTACCCATAATGGCCCTATTCCCCCAGAAAGAAGTCCTAAAGCAAGGTAAAAAACAAGTTCATTTGGATCTTCAAAAATGTACTCTATGCCAGAGAACATGGTCTCCCCGCCGTAAAATACTTTTGCTGTAACAGCGGCCGCCACTGACGAAATTACAATAGGTCCTAATGCCTTTGCGTTCAAGTTTCCTACAATCTCCTCCAGAGTGAATGTAACTGCCGCAATAGGGGTGTTAAAAGCCGCCGCTATACCGCCAGCGCTGCCAACAGAAACAAGAGACTTTACTGAGGTTTTGTTAAGGCCAAAGAGTCTTCCTATGCTGGACCCCAGACCTGAAGTGACGGCAACAGTTGGTCCCTCACGTCCGAGGGTGACGCCAGAGGATAATGAAAGAATGGAAGCCACGAGTTTTAGAATCCAGTCTCTGAACCTGATGGTGCCGTGATGCGCCACAAGAGCAATTTTGGTTTGAGGTATTCCAGAGCCTGCAGATTCGGGTGAAACCCTTGTGGTTAAGTAGCCTGAACCAAGTATGAACAGCGATCCGAAAATTAAAGACGGCCAGCTTGGCCTCTCATGGGTTTTGAAAACAGTGCTTAGAAATTCAATAGCCTCGAAAATGAAGATTGCCACCAGAGCCGAGCCAACCCCGACAATGAGCGTTAAGGCAAAGAACAGGGTGTCCGCATCAATATTAATACGGTGAATTTTTCTTAAAAGTTTTATGTGCCAGTTATAGGGGGCTTTCATTCAAGTATCTTTAATTATAGGGTATTAACAACTTGTATTATGGGAGAGATTAACTCTTTTCAAGAATTTTCACATGAGGGGAAACTTTTTTCTTAGGGCCGCCCTTGACACCCATAAGATCGATATTACATTGTGCTTGAGCTTAACGTAGTAATTAACTGGGCAATTAAAGGCCAATTAAAATAGGAGATATAAATGACTGTAAAACCATTGCACGACAGAGTTTTAGTTAGAAGAGTTGAAGAAGAGAACAAAACAGCTGGTGGAATCATTATTCCTGACAATTCTAAAGAGAAACCCGCTCAAGGTGAGGTTGTTTCTGTTGGAACTGGGTATGTGAATCAGGATGGTAGTCGCAGAGCGTTGGAAGTTAAAGAGGGCGACAAGATCCTTTTTGGCAAATACTCCGGTTCGGAAGTAAAAGTTGAAGGAAATGATTACCTAATTATGAAAGAAGACGAAATCTTGGGAATCCTTCAATAATTTAAAACAAACAATCCATATTTAAGGAGATTAATATGTCAGCTAAAGAATTAAAGTACAGTGAGAAAGCAAGAGGCCTTATCCTATCAGGTGTTAACTCTCTTGCAGACGCGGTTAAAGTTACTCTAGGACCAAAGGGTAGAAACGTAGTTATTCAAAAATCATTCGGCGCGCCTCAAATTACAAAAGACGGTGTTTCGGTTGCAAAGGAAATTGAGCTTGAGAACGCTTTTGAAAACATGGGCGCTCAACTCGTAAAGGAAGTTGCTCAGAAAACAAATGAAGACGCTGGTGACGGAACTACAACTGCAACAGTTCTTGCTCAGGCAATTTATAGAGAAGGCGCTAAGCTAGTTGCCGCTGGTCACAACCCAATGGATCTTAAAAGAGGGATCGACCTAGCTACTGAAAAAGTAATTAGCTACCTAAAAGACAACTCAAAAGAAATTAAAACAAATGAAGAGATCGCTCAGGTTGGAGCAATTTCTGCAAACAATGACAATGAAATTGGAAAGATGATTGCTGATGCCATGGAAAAAGTTGGCAAAGAAGGCGTTATCACAATTGAAGAATCCAAAACAGCTGACACTTACAGTGAAGTTGTTGAAGGTATGCAGTTTGATAGAGGATACCTTTCTCCATACTTTGTAACAAACACTGAGAAGATGCTTGCTGAGTTTGACAGCCCAAATATTCTAATTACTGACAAGAAGATCTCTGGAATGAAAGAACTTCTTCCACTTCTTGAGAAAGCTCACCAGACTAACAAGCCACTTCTAATTATTGCCGAAGATATTGAAGGCGAGGCCCTTACTACTCTAGTTGTTAATAAGCTTAGAGGAACATTGAATGTTGCTGCTGTTAAGGCACCTGGTTTTGGCGACAGAAGAAAAGAGATGCTTAAAGACATCGCTTGCTTGACTGGTGGACAGGTAATTTCTGAAGAGCTTGGAATGAGCTTGGAAACTGCTGATCTTTCTGTTCTTGGTTCTGCTAAGAAAATTTCTATCGACAAAGAGAACACTACAATTGTTGATGGGGCCGGCGATCAAAAAGCTGTTGACGACAGAGTTAAAGCAATTAAATCTCAAATCGAAGAGACTTCTTCAGACTATGATAAAGAAAAGCTTCAAGAAAGACTTGCCAAGCTTGCAGGTGGCGTAGCTGTTCTTTATGTTGGGGCTCCAACTGAAGCTGAAATGAAAGAGAAAAAAGACAGAGTTGAAGATGCGCTTAACGCTACTCGCGCAGCTGTTGAAGAAGGTGTAATTGTTGGTGGTGGAGCTGCTCTTACTCACGCAACAAAAGCTCTTGAAGATTTCAAAACAAACAATGAAGAGCAAGACTTTGGCGTAAGAATTGTTAAAAGAGCTATTGAAGAGCCACTTAGACAAATCTCTTCAAACTGCGGAAAAGAAGCTTCTGTTGTTGTAAATGAAGTTAGATCTCACAAAGATTTCACTTTTGGATACAATGCTCGTGATGACAGATTCGAAGACCTAGTTAAAGTTGGTATTATCGACCCTACTAAAGTTACAAGAAGCGCGCTTATGAATGCTGCTTCTGTTTCAGGCCTAATGCTTACGACTGAAACTATGGTTGCTGATCTTCCTAAGAAGGATGAGCCAGCTATGCCTGCCGGCGGAATGGGCGGCATGGGAGGCATGGGCGGCATGCCAGGAATGATGTAATTTAAACTAAATTACTTTGCTTTTAATATAGGGGGGCCAAATGGTCCCCCTTTTTTTTGACTGCCGCGCTCGGTGTCAAAGGTCCGGAGTCTTTTTGACCATGGTGTCATGTTAGGCCTTGTCTAAGTGTTGGAAAAGTTATACTTTTATTGTTCGCAAAACTTGGCGCAGGTTATGCAACCATTAATGGCGTCCAAGGGAAGGACACTTCGGTCCACGGAAGGACCACTATTTTCTCTACGGAAATAATTTCCTATTAAATTTAAAAATCCATTTGGTCTTGCAGCTGGGGCATGGAAGCTCCGACAAGTTCATTATGAACTCGCTAAAAGATGAATGGATTTTTTATTTGAAGCTTCAGCCAGACTTATCTGAAAACTTTCTTCAGTTGGATAAGAGCTTCAAGCAATTTGGCTACAATTTGATTCCTGTAAGCTTTCCCAATCTTTTGCGACTTATTCAAGAGAAAGAGACTTTCCATGTCATTACGATCGTTTCCAATCAGAGAGAGGCGACTTATTACATGAAGCACGTCTCCAAGCACATCAAAAACCTTTTGCGTTTTAGAAAAATCAACCTTTTCACAGCATCAAGTTATGGCTTTATTAATGAAAGCTCCAAGCTAACATTTAGAGACAACTATGAGTTTTATAAACTTCCAATACCAAGCTCTGTTTTGTGCGACAAAGTTATTACAACGGTCTTGGATCACGCTGTGGAAAGCACTAAATGGCCTGGGGGAAAGAGGCCAAAAATGACTATAAGTGGATAAAAAGTAATGAAAAGCAAACATCAGGAAAAAGATCAAAGATACATGCTCCTATTTAAGATGGACGCCACCAATTTGTTTGAAAGAATTAGTTCCAGGCAGCATGAATATATTGAAATATTTTCTTTAAAAAGATCTAGGTCTGTTTTCAAAGACATCTTCGATAATAGATACTCCAAGGCCAGCATCTACGACCTATCCCATTGCCCTGCTGAGGTTTTAGAGGCCTTAGACCAGTTTTATACAAAAGTTGATGATCTTTATTGGTACTTGAAGCACACCCAGGATATGCCAAACACAATAGAAGATGAGGTGTCACGAAAGATCGCAAGACTTGGCAAGCTGTATGATCAACTGGCCTTGTATATTGACGCTGAGCTTGGCGGTATGGATTATGAGCAAGTCTCAACAGATGATATCCCTAGTGATGATATTCACCACGATTCATTCACCACAGCGGGTGAAAAGGCCCTTGAGGAGTCCCAAGAGGAGTACCTTCAGCCTGAAGAGTACCCTGAGCCTGAGGAAGACGAAAAAGATACTCCTGATTTCAACTAGATAAAGATTGTAAAATCTTCAGAGCTTACCTTATTGCTTAAATATTCATACAAACAGAGCTAAAACTTGGCTCATGAAGATAGCACTAATATGCGCTCTATTAATTTCACTCTCTGCCCTCTCAAAGAGTCACTTTACTGCCAGAAGACTCAGCCAACTTTCTGGTGAAAAAAACTCCGTAGGGTATTCCACAAAGAAAGCATGGGATAAGGCCTACTCAAGACCTTCCTACATATTTGGAAAGGCTCCAGCTAAGTTCTTGGCCGAGAACTTTGACTACCTGCCAGCAAATGCAAAAGTTTTAGACATTGGAATGGGTGAGGGACGAAATGCTGTTTTTCTTGCTGATAAAGGCCATAAAGTAACTGGTATTGATATCTCGAGTGTTGCGGTGAAAAAGTCCAGGCTCTTGGCAAAAGAGTTTGGAGTAAAGATAAAAGGGATTGTTGCTTCTTTGGATAAATACAAATTTCCAAAAGAGTCCTTCGACGCGATCATATGTTTTTACTATGTAGATAAAAGCCTTCTCTCTAGGATGAAAAAATGGCTCAAGCCTGGAGGAGTACTCATTTATGAGGCCTATACTGAAAAGCAAAAAACGGTAAGAAATTACCCTAAATATTCAGATGATCAGTATCTTAAATCGAAAGAGCTTCTTGGTCTTTTTGATGGGCTGAGCGTTTTGAAGTATGAGGAGCCTCTTCATGAAAAGATTTACAGAGCTAGCATCATACTTAAGAAGCCAAAGGAAGCTGCCCTGTGAGCAAGTTTATATCCACAAAAAGATTTAAAGGTTATCCTTGCACCCACAGGCAGTGGAAGGCGGATTCGCATTGCAGATTTGTTCATGGTTATAGCCGAGAATTTTACTTTGAGTTTGAGTGCGATCAATTAACCAAAGAAATGTGGGTTATGGACTTCGGCGGTTTAAAAGAAGTGAAAGCATTTTTATCTGACTATTTTGACCATACTTTTTTAGTTTCTCAAGATGACCCATTCCTTGAAACTTTCCAAAAGCTCGATGAGGAAGGTGTTATTCAGATGCGAGTGTTGCCAAACGCTGGCATGGAGGGCACTGCTGAATTTGTTTACGAAAAAGTCCAAGCAATTGTATCCAGCATAACCAACAATAGAGTTAGAGTCATCAAGGTTGAGGTTTGCGAGAATGAGAAAAACTCGGCCATGTATATCCCAAATTAGTCAACCGACAATTTAGTTCCACTTTCAAAAAATTTGGAAAGCTTTATAAAGATTGGCATAATAATTCTATGCTTAGAAAAATGCCCTTTATATTCGCTCTACTGCTTTTTTCTATGGGAGCTTTTTCCCAACCTTCCGTGTTTTCAGGGAGAGTTTCAAAAATAAATAAGAAGGCCAAACTCTTGCGTCTTAAGATTGATTTTGCCAATGCGAAATATTTAAAAGATCAAGATCGTCTGGAATTTTGGAATGAATCTTATCCCGAAAAAAGATGTCTCGCTTATGTGGAGGCAAGATCAAGCGAGTATCTTTTACTCAAAGTTCCCCAGTATATAAGCTGTGTCAATGACGTATACCTTACTGTGGGAAGTCTTTTAATGCTTAGCTCATCTGATTTGAAAAAAAGCCTAATGGTTGGCGAGGAATTGGTGGACATCCTGCTTAAAAAACGAATGGCGTTGCAGGCAAAGATGCTGAGACATCAAAGGGCGCTTGATCAGCATGTTGAAAAAATGGACGCAGTAAACAAGCGATACGAAGTTCTGAGACAAAAACTTGAGATTGAGTGGCAGAAAGAGCTAGCGCTTTTAGAGGAAGATAAAACTGAGGTCTATATGAGCTACAAGCATTCTCAAGCTAGACTTTACGAACTGGAGCATAAACTTCAAAAGTACCGTATTGAAGATGAGAATTTAACTGAAGATCGATGGTCGTTGGACCCTAAACTATACTTTAAGAAATAGGACTATATATGAGATTTTTTTTAATGGCCTTGCTAGGCCTATTTGTATTTGGCTGCCAGCCAAAGCCTAAAAGGAACATCGCCTTTTACGTTAACATTTCAGGTGAACCTACCACCCTTCATCCTCTGAAAGGATCAAGTGACGCTTATACTAGCAGGGTCACGGGATATGTTATTGAGACCTTGCTTACTAAAGACCTAGACACATATGAATGGAAACCAGCTCTGGCGACTGATTGGAGCATAAGCGAAGACAAAAAAGTTTTTACATTCAAACTTCGAAAGGGAGTTAAGTGGCACGACGGAAAACCCTTCACTGCTGAAGACGTTAAGTTTTCTTATGACGCCATCTTTGATGATAAATATAAGGCCATTTCGATGCGTCCTTATTATGAGGGGATTGAAAAGGTTGAAATCGTTGATCCTCACACTGTTAAATTTTATACAAAGACAAACTATTACAAGAATTTTGACATCTCTGCGGGACTGTCGATCTTGCCAAAGCACTTTTATGAGCAGGACAAGGGCAAGGCGTTCTTTAATAAAAATATTGTGGGAACAGGGCCCTATAAACTTGATCTCTATAAAAGAGGCAGCAGGGTAGTGTTAAAAAAATACGAAGATTGGTGGGGCTTTGATCTTGAAGGCCAAAAGGAATGGAACTTTCCCAAAATTGTTCTTCGTTTTGTTGGCGATCAAACGGTTGCCTTGGAAATGTTAAAAAAAGGAAGTCTGGACTTCTTGGGACTTCAGCCTGCTTCCTATGTGAAAAAGGCCGTAGGGCCTAAATGGGGTAAAGAGGTTCATAAAGTTAGAACTTATAATAAGACTCCTAAGGGTTACAATTTTATTGGTTGGAACTTAAAGCACGACATCCTAAAGGATAAGCGAGTTAGAAAAGCGCTTTATCACTTAGTGAACAGAAAACTTATGATAGATAAGTTTGAGTATGGCTATTCTGTTCCTGCTGCGGGACCTATTTATCCAGATAGTCCTTATCATGACAAAAGTATCAAACCGATTGAATACAATCCAAAAAAGGCCCTATCCATATTAAGAGAGGCGGGGTGGAAAGATACGGATGGTGACAATATCTTGGACAAGGTTATTGATGGCAAGAAAAGAGACCTCTCCATTACCATTCTTGAGCCTTACGAAGGATTTATGAAGTATCTCACCGTCTTTAAAGAAGACGCCAAGAAAGCGGGTGTGGATATCAATATAAAGCTTATGGAATGGAACTCCTTTATAAAACTTGTCGATGAGAAAAAATTCGACGCAATAAGAATGGCCTGGTCGGCCAGTGTGGACTGGGATCCAAAGCAAATTTGGCATTCGGATTCAATTAACGGCGGGTCAAACTTTATTAGCTACTCCAATTCAAAGGTGGATGAGCTCACCGACAAGGCCAGATTAATTCATGACAGAGCTGAAAGAATTAAAATTCTTCAAAAGGTTGAGCGAATGATTGCTGAAGACGTGCCTTATGTTTGGTTTACCTACAAGGACTCCACAATGTACGCTCACACTGACAGGATTAAAAAAGAAAAAGACACATACAATTATGGAATCGGGACATCATTTTGGGACTTTAAATCCAAAAAAAGAGTGGAAGAGTAGGTATATATGTTGAAGTACATCCTTAGGAGATTGGTTCTTTTAATTCCAACGCTGTTGGGAATCACAATCGTGGTATTTGGTGTTGTTAATCTGGCCCCAGGTTCTCCGATTGAGCAAAAAATTCAACAGCTAAGATTCGCTGGCTCTGCGGATGCTGAAGCTGCTGGCTCGCAACAGGGAACCGCAACTGTTTCCAAGGAAGTCTTGGATGCTTTAAAAAAGCAGTATGGCTTCGACAAACCTGTGCATGTTAGATATTGGATATGGCTTAAAAATTTGGCAAAGCTGGATTTTGGAGACTCATTTACATATGAGGAGCCTGTCATTGATGTCATTATGTCGAAGTTCCCGGTGTCTCTTCAATTCGGGGTGATGTCGCTTCTACTGAGCTATTTAATATCTATTCCCTTAGGGGTGTGGAAGGCCGTCAAACACGGCTCGCGATTAGATGGTGTGACCAGTTTCATTTTGTTTATTGCTTATTCAATCCCAAGCTTTATGTTGGCCATTGTTTTGATCGTGTTCTTTGCTGGAGGAAGCTTTTTGGACATCTTCCCTATTGGCGGACTTTATTCCGATTTCTACGATGAGATGACCGCTGGAGAGAGAGTTTTGGATAGGATCTACCACTTTATTCTGCCGTTAATTTGTTACACCATTGGTTCTTACACTCAACTCACCCTTCTTATGAAAAACTCCCTTATGGAGGAAGTGAAGAAAGACTATATTCGTACTGCTAGGGCCAAGGGTCTTGGAGAAAAAACCGTGTATCTCAAACACGCACTCCGAAACGCATTGATTCCAATTGTTACAGGGATTGGCGGGTTTCTATCTATCTTCTTTGCGGGATCCCTAATTTTAGAAAAAATCTTTCAACTCGATGGAATTGGATTGCTGAGTTTCAACTCAATCCTTTCTAGAGACTACAATGTGATAATGGGCCTTGTTTTTATTCAGGCCTTGTTGATGTTGATTGGGAATATTATTAGTGACGTGGCGTATGTACTCGTTGATCCAAGGATAGACTTTCAATGATTGAGAAAAGAATAAAGAATGAACAGACTTTAAAAAAGTGGAGAACTTTTAAAAGAAAAAAGGCCGCTTGGATCAGTCTGTGGTTGATTGTGGCCAGCTGCTTTTTTAGCTTCACCGCTGAATTTTGGGCCAACTCAAAACCTTTGGTCATAAATTATAAGGGGGAAACCTATTTCCCTGTCTTTAAGGAGTACAGTGCCAAGGACTTTGGCATTACTGATTCTCTCTTCGTTGATTATAAGGGCCTGGAATTGTCCAATGACGATTGGGTTGTTTGGCCGCTGGTAAAGTGGGACCCATACCAATCCAATAAAAATGTGGATGAATATCCAGCTCCACCTAGCTCAGAAAATATTATGGGTACCGACGACCGTGGAAGAGATGTTTTTACAAGACTCCTCTACGGCTTTAGATACAGTATCGCTTTTGCTATCTTTGTTTGGATTATAACTTTCATCGTAGGCGTTCTTTTAGGAAGCTTGCAGGGATATATGGGGGGCAGAATGGACCTCTATATGCAAAGAATTACCGAAGTCTTGTCCACTGTTCCCCAACTGTTTTTGCTTATTATTCTTATCGCTGTGTTCCAGCCTAGTCTTGCTCTTTTAATTATCATCTATTCACTCTTTGGATGGATTCCTATCAGTTATTACATGAGGGCAGAGTTTTTAAAAAATAGAAAAAAAGAGTATGTCGAGGCCGCAAGGGCCTTGGGAGCGGGGCATGGACGTGTGTTCTTTAAACATATCCTACCAAACTCTTTGGCCCCAATTATTACGTTTTCACCTTTTGCCATTGTTGCAAACATCAGTGCTTTAGCGGCATTGGACTATCTTGGTTTTGGACTGACTCCGCCAACACCTAGTTGGGGCGAACTTTTAGCGCAAGCTCAAAATAACTTTACGATCGGTTGGTGGCTTGCACTGTTTCCATCACTGGCCTTGTTTTGCGCACTTACATTCTTTTCTCTTATAGGAGAGGGGATTAGAGATGCGATGGACCCGCACCAAAGAGAGTAGTATCTAATTACTCTCTTTGATTTCTCTAAGAAGACGAGACAGTGAAGGTGGAGCAATTCCCAGATAACTTGCAAGGTAAGTTTTTGGAACTCGGGAAACATCAAGATGTTTTGAACGCATGCACCTTTTAAGTCTTTCTTTGGCATTATGTAGAACAAATTCAATCTCTCGCTTGGTTTTACTCATATAGGCCCTGCGCAGAATCTCTCTATAGACATCGCTCCACACTCTATCTTTTTCCATTAGTTCAACTAGAGCGCTATATTTAATAGTGTAGACCGTGCTGTCCTCAATCGCTTGGCAGGAAACCATTGATGGGGCGTTTTCCCAAGTTAGAAAGAAATCAACAATGAAGCCTTTCTCTTGAATAAAAGAGTAAGTTTTCTCTTCGCCTTCTTGGTCAATAAGGTAGAAGCGAAAAAGACCTGAGCTTACAATTGCCACCTCGTCACAACTGTCAAAATGTTGAAAGTAGTGCTCGCCTTTGCGCAAATTCTTAATATTCGTTATATCCTCAAGGCCTTGCCAATTTTCGATTGGCGAAGACACCATGGATTGCATATGACTTCTTAATTGATCAGATATTAGGGCCATGAAACCTTCTGTTTTACATAATTTAGCAGCTATTATATTTTTTCGAACGTACATTGTATATTCTTAATTCTAATTTTAACGCGAGGCTAAAATGCGCTCTTTTGCCAATAGAACAGAAGGCTTTGAAGATTCAATATTTGCAGTAATGAGTCAAAAAGCTGCAAAGCATAACGCTATTAATCTATCCCAAGGCTTTCCAGACTTTGATGGGCCAGAATTCATCAAAAAGAGCGCTTCTGACTATATTAGCAAAGGCTTCAATCAGTACGCTCCATTTGCCGGTGTGCCCAAACTGAGGGCAGAAATATCAAACGTTTATTCTAAGTGGTATGACCTCTCTTATAATAAAGACTCTGAGGTCACGGTTGTAAATGGAGCGACAGAGGGTATCTTTGCCACGATTCAATCCTTGATAAACCCTGGGGATGAGGTGGTGGTTTTTGAGCCTGTGTACGATTCATACCTTTCAAGTATTAAGTTGGCAGGAGGTATTCCTGTTGCTGTTACCCTAGAAGGTGAAAACTTCTCATACAACCAACAAAAACTTGAGGAGGCCTTCTCTCATCAGACAAAGCTAGTGATCATTAATAGTCCCCATAATCCAACTGGGAAGGTGTTCACCGAAAGCGAATTAAAACCAATTGCTTCATTGGCCACTAAGTTCGATTGTTTTGTTCTAAGTGATGAAGTTTATGAACACCTTGTATATGACGACAATAAACATATTCCCTTTGCGTGCTTGGACGGAATGAAAGAGAGAACAATCACCATATCCAGCGCTGGTAAGACATTTGGTTTGACTGGCTGGAAAGTTGGTTGGTGTTGCGCAAATCCTGAGATCACTGATCGAATAAGAAAGATTCACCAATATATTACTTTTTCCATAGCGACTCCTTTGCAGTTGGCCGTGGCGGAAGCGCTCAGAGAGTCTAAAGATTACCTCCAGGGTTTTAAGGAAACTTATCAAAAGAAGAGGGATCTGTTTATGAATGGTCTTTCAAAGATGGGAATCAACTTCAACGCCCCCCAGGGAACGTATTTTATAATGCTTCCATTGAAAGGTATCACAAAGCTGAATGATGTTGAGTTTTGTGAAAAGTTGATCGTTGAGCATAAAGTGGCAACAATTCCTCCTTCGGCATTTTATTTAAACTCCGAAGAAGGAAATCATTACCTTAGAATTTGTTATGCAAAGAGTGATGACACTTTAAACAAGGCCTTGGAAAATTTACAAGGCCTGTAGTTTTACTTCTGTGGTTTTTCTTTTTCCTTCCCTTAAGAATTCAACTTCAACTTCGTCACCAATTTTATGATCGTCTAGAGCATGGTAGATATCATCTAGGCCAGAAACTTTTTGGCCTGCTATTTTCGTAATGACATCTCCAATATAGATTCTTCCATAGCTGTCTCGCATCATGCCTCTGAGACCCGCTTTGGCCGCGGCGCCATCTGGGTCAACAAAGGATATGGCCGCGCCTTTTTTCCCAATGTATCGTTCAGCAACAGCATCTTCAAGAATTCCAATTCCAAGTCCCGGCCTAATAATTTTCCCGTGCTTTATAAGCTGTGGGACGTATCTTTTAATGGTGTCCACTGGCACAGCAAAGCCAAGTCCCGCACTGGATCCTGACGTGGAAAAAATCATCGTGTTCATTCCTATGACCTCTCCCTTGGAGTTTAGCAAGGGACCACCAGAGTTTCCTTGATTGATGGCGGCGTCAGTTTGAATCATGTCATGGATTTTAACCCCTCCTATGCCCTGGATTTTTCTTCCAAGCGCGGAGATGATCCCTTTTGAAATCGAGTGATCAAGTCCAAATGGATTGCCAAGAGCGAGCGCAGACTGTCCAACGAGAAGTTCTTTGGAGGTTCCAACACTCACTGGCTTAAGAGATTTTGGCATTTCTTTTAATTTTAAAACTGCAATGTCTTTTTTTGGAGCAACTCCAACCACCTCAGCTTTGTATTGTTTTGAATCGTCATGGAATGTAACAACAAAGTTGTCACCACCTTGAACAACGTGGAAATTGGTAACAATATGGCCATCGTCATCCCATATAAAACCTGAGCCAGAACCTTGTGGCACCTCAACTTTTCCATAGAAGAAATTGTCGGAGACTCTGATGTTGGAAACGTTAACAACGGAGCCAACAACGGAGTGGTATACATTTATTATACGTTTCTCTGCGTCGAGAAGCTCCTTCATTTCCTTGACTACATCCGAGGGAGTGTCCGTTTTTGGAACAATGGGCTTTTCAACTTCGTCTTTGGCAAAGCATGAGCTTAAGTTGGCGATACACAAAACATAAATGAAGAATCTCATAGGGTTTCCTTTTCTATTGTCTTGATTAGAGGTAATATTTTAGTGGAAAAATAACGCATTTTCTATAAGTGCAAAAGGTTACATCGTGAGCAAGCAAGATAGTATAGAGTTTTTTAATCGATATACCGGACAATTAGAGACGGAAAAAGTGTATGGCGATTTTATGGTCAAACTTTTGTATAACTCGACCCCGGGTAAAATTCTGACACCTTTTTTTGCAAATAAGTACATATCCAAGACATACGGGCTAATGCAAAACAGCATGACCTCTAAGCTAAAGGTGCCAAAATTTGTCAAGAATTTTGCCATTGATTTAAATGACTACGAGCCCGGCAGCAGAAAAGTCAGCAATCAGAGTCTGTCTTATAAAAACTTCAATGAATTCTTTATTAGAAAATTTAGAGAGGGAAAAAGGGCATTCAACTCTGATGAAGCTGTTTTACCCGCATGCGCTGAGGCAAGATACTACGGTTATGAATCTGTAAATGAAGATACTGTTGTTCCGGTAAAAGGGAAGTATCTGAATGAAGAAAAGATTCTTAGAAACCCTGAACTGGCAAAAGACTTTGCCGGAGGGCCTATTCTTATCGCTAGGCTATGTCCTGTTGATTACCATCGTTACCATTATATTGACGATGGAAAAACCATTGCGAACTACCACATTAAAGGAGAGTACCATTCCGTTAATCCTCTTGCTTTGAAATTTAAGAATGATATCTTCATGGCCAACGAACGAAGAGTTTCGATACTAGAAACCAAGAACTTTGGAAAACTCGCCTATGTTGAGGTCGGGGCCGTATGTGTTGGAAAAATTGTTCAGTCACATCCTGAAGATAGGCCTTTCAAACGAGGGGATGAGAAAGGTTACTTTCTTTTTGGTGGCTCCACTGTGATCTTAATGGGCGAGAAGGGCAAATGGAGCCCTTCTCAAGATATTTTAGACAATACTAAGCAGGGAAGAGAAACCTACATTCACTTAGGTGATGAGATAGGCAGAAAAGTCTAGTCATTGTAGATTCTTGTAATCGTTGCAATGCCTTCAAGCTTTTCGCTCACGCTCTTAGTCTTTGTGCCCAAAGCGTAGTTAAGCTTAGCTCCACGTTTGCACGTTTTGTTTGTATAACCATGGGCAATGCTTTTTCTTTTTGTTTTTAACTTGAAAAAAATGCTGCTCTTTTTCTTTAAAACCACTTTTGTCGCAGTCATCTCATGGACGCCAGAAGCAATTTTTAAGTGAGGATCATTTATTGAGGTGCGCTTCCAGCCTACAAAGTGCTTCTTGACAGTGCACCTTCCATTCTTTTTTTCTTTTCTATCCCTCTCTCTAGTGGATATGACTTTGAAGTACACTTGATTTGCGCCGACCTCCTGAGCTGTTTGGTAGGGAAGTAGACGGTCTATTTTAAGATCAGTGATTTCAACCCTTATGGCCCCTTTCCAATCTATTTTTATCTCCGGGGAGTCTAATCTAATATTTTCAGTTTCTCTCCTGTAAACCTTTGTCAGAATATCCCTAACAGATACCCATTTTATGAGAATGTTTTCGCCACCTAGAGGTCTATAGTTCAATGACTGAGAGGGAGTATTTACAACTTCCCATATTCCCGCGGCATCCGGAAAGTTCCAAAGACTCATTTTTTTATTTGAACCTGAGACTCCAAGTAATTGAGTGATTTTTGCGAAGCTATTAGTGCGATGATTAATCTTCATTTTGCTAAGCGCTTGAGTGAGCGATAGGTCTGTTGGAACGTAGGCCTGGAGAGTTTTAGTTGAGCTTGTCACACTCAATCTATAGTGATTTCGTTTAAAGTTATCCAATTCTTGAAGGTGGTTGATGGCCTTGTTTTTTTTCTTGTAGTTAAAGTCGACAATCTCCATGGCCAACGTAGTGACATTTGAGAAAGTCGCAGTTTCAAATTCGAGCTCAATTATTTCTCTCTCCAATTCGTAGTTTCCAAGGTGTAGAGGCAAGCTTTCCTCTGGTGCATCAAAGTTGTAAAAACGAATGGTGAGGGTGTTTAAGGCCTTGAAGTCTTTAACTTTTATTTTTGCTAGGAATTTGGAACTTCCCTTAACTTTAAAGAACTGCCTACCTTTCATTTTAAAGTGTGGCACTTTTATACTTTGCTTGTCGAATTGCCCCTTATAGTGGGTGAAAAAATGCTTTTCAAAAAGTGAGTCGCCATTAATCTTCTTTACGTCTAGGGAGCGATTCATATCTTTCATATAAAGAATTTCAAGCTTTGGCATAAACAGGGAGCTAACCCTGTTGCCGCTATCGTTGCTTCCAAGTATTAAAATCTCGGATGGGCCAGACTTGTTCTTGGCCCCACAAGCAATAAGAGAGCTAAGAAATATATTTATTAACAGCTTTTGCATAATTTTCTCCGCCCCAAAAAATAAATGTTTCCTCTTTTGTCGCTCCCTTATTGTTTTTGAGGCCGTCCAAAAAACTTTCAAGATTATAAAGCATTCCCTTTAGAAACTTTTTATCACTCTCACTCATATACACTTTTTTAAACTTAAAAGAATCTTCTCCCTCCATAAGCGAAGACTTTACGCATTCTCTAACCAAAGTGTTAATTTCAACAGTCATGTTGAGTTGGTTTTTAAGCTCAGCAATTATTCCTTCAGAGAGGTTGTCGCTGATAATATATTTTGTTCCGCTGATTTTAATCAGACCTTTGGCCATAAGGGAGTAGAGAACATTCTCGCAAACCTTTTGTTCAAGGCCGGTGTCTTCTACTATTTCATAAAGCCCCTTATCTCCCTTGTTAATCGATTCAAGCACCATTCTTTCAAGTATCGTAAAATTATACATCTATTGCTCCCTTTATTGCGCCAAAGCGCTTTGTCCAATGCTGGATTCACCAGTGAATTGTTTAAGTTTAACTATGTGGTTGATTTCAACTTCAAAAAAACTAAGCTCCTTCTCACTCATGAGGCTTAGACCTTCTAAAATCCTTTCTACGAACTTAAGCTGTGAGCCTCCACAGGACTGTTTTCTTAAGCACTTCTCGAAGGCCTCATATTCCTGAAGCTTCATTTCAGCTCCATTAAAGATTCGATGAAGCCTGCTCATATTGATTCCTGTTTCTTGTGCCGTAACTCTAAGAGACCTGTTTGGAAAATTGTTCCTGTAATTTTTGATAATTGAATTTTGATAATTCATTTTTTCCCCTGTGTTTGTTTCCTTTATGACAGGGGATATAGCAATGTGCGCGCCACTTTTAGTTCAGAGACTCCATCACACGATAAAAAGCTGAAGAGGATATTCTTAAGTCTTTGATACTTTTGGCAATCTTGCCATTGTTTTCTTTTAAGGCCATTGCGACAGCGACCTTTTCTAGTTCCCGCATGTAACTTTTGAGCCCATTTTTGGAAATAAATTTCTTTTGAGCATTGGTGAGAAGTGGGTTTTCTTCGGAATCCGAATGTTCGATTTCCGAATCAACATTCTTGGAAAGAATATTGGCGGGGAGGTCTACGCGCTTGATAACCCCTTTGGAGCTTGAGGTTAGAACTTCCACAACTTTTAGTAGCTCTCTAATATTGCCTGGCCAGTCATAGGCCATAAGGGACTCTAGAGCTTCCTTCTTCACAACTATCTTTCTTGGCGATGTTTTCAGGAAATGTTTAACGAGTAGCTTTATGTCATTCCTTCTTTCCCTAAGTGGCCTGATATCCAAATTTATTCCATTAATTCTAAAAAATAGATCCTTCCTGAAGCTGTTGTTGGATACCTTCTCAAACAAGTCCTCGCAAGTTGCGCTTATAAGTGTGAAATTTGATTTTACAACTGTTGGACTTCCAATAGGGTAGAAAGTCTTTTCATCTATGGCCTTTAGAAGTTTTTGTTGCATGTTTTTGGACATGGTGGCTATTTCATCCAAAAAGAGTATACCACCATCTGCCTGGCTAAGACGTCCTATGCGGTCTTTGTCACAGCCTGTGAACGACCCTTTCTTGGCGCCGAATAGTTCGGCCTCCAGAAGGTTTTCAGGTATCTCTGAACAGTTTAAATGAACAAATGGAGCGCTCTCGTCAAAATTCAGGGAATGAAGAAGTCTACCAATGAGGGATTTTCCCACACCTGTCTCACCTGAAATAAAAATCGTTTTTCCGGTTAGGTTAATTTCACACAGACTGCGAATCTGTTTAATTGTCTCCGAGTCTTGAGTTATAAAGTCTCTTTTAAAAAAATCCTCTAAAAGGCTTCCTTGAATGTTTTTAATTATATTTTGAATATAAGGTTCAAGATGTTTCCTAAAGTGGCGCTTCACCAGAAAGTGTTCACATCCTGCGTCGTATGCAAGTTCAGTAATTTCATCATTGTCACAGGAGCTAAGAACAATGGAAGGTACTTCCTGTCTACTAGCGTATTCCAATACTTCGATACCTAAGGGATCTTCGCCTAGGTGAATATCTATAAGCGCCAAGTCAATTTTTTGCGTCTTTAACAGGTGTTTGGCGTCTTTTACGTTGTCTGCTTCTAATATCACTCCGTATTTGTGAAGAATGTCTTTTATTCCTAAACGAAAATATTTATCATCTTCCACCAATAAAATGTGTAAACTTTTTTCTTTCATAGCGATATACTAGTTGCATGCCGTTCCGGTTTCAAAAAGTAAATTCGGAATCAGAATTTTTTACACTGAAACATGCTTCTGGTGGGGGATTTCGTGAAGATAAAGATTTTTGATTCGGCCAGTGAGGCCAGCAAATTTGCCGCAAAAAAAATAAGCAGCTTAATTGAAAAGTCACCAAAAGCAACGCTAGGCCTTGCTACTGGACGAACAATGGATGCTGTCTATAATCATCTTTCCAATAGGTATAAAACCACCCCGTTCGATTGCTCTAACACAAAAGCTTTTGCACTTGACGAATATATTGGGCTTGAACCTCATGATGAAAATAGCTACCGCTATTACCTGGATTTTCATATTTTTAACCCTCTAGGCTTTAAACAGGAAAATACTTTTCTGCCTAATGTACACTCACAAAACTTGGAAGAAGCGGCAAAAGAGTATGAAGATTCTATCGCTGCTTCAGGCGGGATTGACTTGCAAATTTTGGGAATAGGACTGAATGGCCATATAGGACTTAATGAGCCCGGTTCAAGCATTGACTCAAGAACTAGGGCCGTAAATCTTTCCCAAAAAACAATTGATTCCAATAGGCCTTTATTTAAAGACGCTCAGATACCTATGAAGGCGATGACTATGGGGGTAGGAACTATTTTGGAGGCCAAGGAAATAATCCTTTTAGCCACAGGCAAATCAAAGGCCGAAATTATTAAGAACCTCATTGAAATCGAAGTAAGCTCAGACCTTCCCGCTAGCTTTTTAAAAACGCATCCAAATGCATTGCTCGCATTGGATAGAGATAGTGCTTCGCTACTCAGCTAGTTCAGGTCTTTCTTTTACAACCTTGGTCATGAGCTCCTTCACTTTCTGAGTCTCACCACGCTTGCCAATAAGAAGTGCGTCTTCTGTATCGATAATGATCAAATCCTTAACATTAAAAGTTGCGACTACTTTTTTATTGGAAAGCACAAGGTTGTTCTCCGATTCGATTTGCACCAAATTAGCATCTGTCGCGTTGCCTGATTCATCTTTTTCAAATTCATGATAAAGAGAGTCGAAAGAGCCAAGATCACTCCAATGGAAGTGAGATGGAACAACCTTAACTTTGTCACTTTTCTCCATAACAGCATAGTCTATACTCTGTGCTGGTATTTTGGACATTACTTCTTGAGTAAGTGTAATTTCACTTCCCTGATCTAGTTGGTTCTTTGCTTCAAGACATGCTGCATGCATTTCAGGCGCATGCTTTTGAAGCTCTTCGAGAAAGACTCTAGCCTTAAAACAAAACATCCCTGAGTTCCAAAAGTACTTGCCGCTTTCCACATATTTCTGGGCCAACTCTTTATTAGGCTTTTCCTTGAAGCTCAAAACTTCATTGCCATCCGCTTCAATATACCCATAGCCAGTTTCAGGGTGCGCCGCTTTTATGCCGAAAGTTACAAGTTTGTCTTCTTTGGCAAAAGCTTGTGCTTGTTCTACACAGCTCTTATAAATGTCCATGTCTTTAATAAGGTGATCACTTGGTAAAACCAATAGGATATCTTCCGGGTCACTAAAAAGTGCTGCTAAAGCTATTGCGGGAGCGGTGTTTCTGCCAATTGACTCAGCAAGAAATGTTGCCTTTGAATTTATTTGACTCTTGCATAGATCCAATTGCGCTTGGTTCACCACAATGACAAATTCTTGGGCCAAACTCTGATTTCTTTTTACCGTTTTTTCAAATAAGGATTCGCCGTTGAAGATCTTTGCGAATTGCTTGGGACTTTTCTTTCTACTCACTGGCCATAGACGTGTGCCAGAGCCTCCACAAAGTATTACTGTTTTCACGCGGTTTCCTTTTTTAAAGATTCAACGCGTAAGATGCTATCGTAAAGTAGATTAGAAGACCAGTGATATCAACGGTTGTCGTAATGGCCGGACTCGCCGCAACGGCCGGGTCACCTCCGAGTCTTCTTACCAAAAGTGGAAGGCCTGCTCCGACGATGGCCGAAGTGATTACTTGCATGCCAATTGCCAAAGCAATGATCATTGCGACAAAACCAAAAGTTAACCCCTCAGGAAGAAGGGATGTGGATGTTAAAAAGGCGATTTTAATATATACAAGACCTCCTACACACAGGGACAGCATAAAAGAGACCTTGAATTCTTTGAAAAGAATTTTAACCCAATCTTCTTCGTTGGTTTGATTTAGGGCTATTGCTCTAATAACAACAGTTGCGGCCTGGGAGCCTGTATTGCCACCTGTTGCAGTCATCATTGGCATGTAGAGAGCAAGAATTATCAGTTGCTCAAGGACTAGTTGATAGTGGTGAATTATGACTCCTGAAATCAGGCCTATCGCAGCTAGGGATACAAGCCAAACGACTCGCTTTTTAAAGTGTGCTAGCGAAGGCGTGTCTAAGTAAGTCATCTCTTCTTCTGAGGGAACAATCCCCATGAACTTTTCCATATCTTCTGTGTGTTCTGCGCGGATTACATCTAAAGCTTCCTCGTGACTTACAATTCCCACAAGCTGCTTTAAGCTATTAAGTACAGGGATGGCAACAAGGTCATGCTTTTCAATCATCATTGCCACATTCTCTCTGTCATCATTAACATCTACATGGACGTAGTTCTCATTAACAAGGTCGCGCACAATCTCCTTAGGATCAGCAAGAATTAAATCTTTGATTGTGACAATCCCAAGCATCTCCATGTCTTCATTTACTACATAAATATAGTAAATCATTTTACCAGATGGAGCGTCGTGCCTAACTTTTGCCAGGGCCTGTTGGCAGGTCATTGTAATTACAATTGTGGCAAAGTCCGTGTTCATAATTCCACCAGCTGTTTCTGGAGGATAGGCAGAAAGAACAATTACATCTTCTCTGGTTTTTTTATCTAAATAGGGAAGAATGGCAATTTGCTCCTCTTTGGAAAACTCCTGAAAAAGGTCGGCTCTTGAGTCAGAGTACATGTTGGTGAAGATAACAGAAAACGTTCTTTTATCCAGGATCTTGCAGAGCTCGTATTGTTTGTCCACAGGCATGTAGGAGAAGATTCTCCCACAGTCTTCCGGCTCTAAAAGATTTAGAAACTTTATAACTTCCGTTTCACTCTTCTCTTCAAGAAATTCAACAACCACTGCTGTGGGAAAGTCCTCGAAGGCCTCTACCAACTTTTCTTTATCGTTGTGGTCAACTATTTCTTGAAGAAGATCAATTTTGTCTTCAGTTTCTTCATTTTCCATTTTTATTTCAATTCCCTGCACTTTCGCATCGGCAAGGTGCTGTATTTTCTAAAGCGATGGAATTAAGAAATAATTAAGTAATGAACTCAAGGAGTTTAAAGATTTTCTTTACAGTTCTGCATTGGGATTCCGAAAAGACTACAAGATAAGGATTAAAACCAGCTGCTATGAGTAAAATAAACATCGTCTTTTTCAATGTGCCTAAGAATCTGCCAATGATTGGCGAGCTTATGCGCTATTATCAAGGCCAGGACGATTACGAAACGGCCGATGTCGACAATCCTTCTGAAGTTAATCAGCTCTTGTCTATGAGTGGCAATGGAATCATTCTTTTTAAAGTTGAGACCAAACCAGATCTTCAGGCCGCTGTGACCTTGCTAAAGTCCCAAAAAAAGCTTTTAAAAAAGGGGCTTTTAAAGGCTGCCTGCCTCTCTTTTGTTAAAAGTAAGAAGGTTGAGAAAATTCTTGCAAAGTATGGGTGTCAAGAAGTTCTAAATCCAAGAAATATTACTTCTAAGACCTTTAGTTTTAAGATTAACTTTTGGTCGAAAAATATTCGAGCACAGCTGATTCAAGAAGAAAAGGACGCGGCTTTTCAGCAGAGGGCCAACAACTCCAGCGCCAAGGAGGCAACAGGCCCGAATGGAAGGAAAGAAGACTTTAAACACATTGAGGCACTGACACTTCCAAGTGATATTTGGATATCAAAATTAAAAATAGATCATAAGAAAATATTAAAGCGTTATCTGTCTCGGCTTTTAGGTCCATCACCTCATATGGGCAAGTGGATGGAGTTAGAGCCACAACCAGGTGATAGGCTTCCTACCTGGAAGTTTGTCTTGAAAGACCCTGATGGACAGTTGATTATGGAAGATGGCGCGTGGTACTTCTCAGGCTCCAGGCCTGAGTTTGATTGGAAAATCAATCGTTGGAGTTTTTCTTCGGAAAGACCTCATCTCTATTTCTACACGAAGGAAGGGAAGGTCTTTTCCCGCATTAAATACGAAAATGGACAGGTCCTCATTCCTGAAAACTCCTCATACGCCATGACTAAAGAGCAGTACATTTTGCAAACATGTGAAAGCTCTTTTGCCTTTGACAAGGATAAGGAAAGTGGCGAGACAAACGACAGTTTGGAGGGTGGCAGCGCTGACGAAGTAGGCGGCCATTATGAAGGTGAATCGAGCACCGATCATCTAGATGACAAATTAGAGGGAAAGAGTTCCACCGACCAGTTGGAAGGGGATAAAAAAGAGGGCAAAAACAACTATCAAGAGGACGACCTTGGCGGAAATCTTGAAGGAAAATCAAAGACAGATGAATTTGATGGAGGCCCTCTAAGTGGCGACATTAACCATGGACCGGTAGTTGAAGAAAAAGATAAGAAAAAATCTGGCTATCAAGAAGCTCCAATCGATGGAAACCTATCTGGTAAAAGCTCCACTGATGAAATCGATCATGGACCTTTGAGTGGAGAGACGGAAGGATCCAAAAACGCATCGGAAGAAGATAAGAAAAATAACTTTCAAGAAGAGGCAATTGATAAGCATTATGAAGGCCAAGGCTCTCAAGAAGAAGTTGATAGAGACCCTCTAAGTGGAGAGTTAACTGAAGGATCAAAAAAAGAGCGCAAAGATAAAAACGGCGCTTATCAAGAAGAGAAAATAGATAAGCATTACAATGGAAAGGGAGCCTTGGAGGAAGTTGATCGTGAGCCTCTGAGTGGTGAAATTGAAGGTGCAAAAAAGAAAAAACCTTCCACGGAGTCCAGCGGTTATGATGAAACGCCTATCGAGTCCCATGACAAAGGAAAAGGCTATACAGATGATTTATCCTCCCCTCAGCTAGAAGGAAAAGTTAATCCAGGGAAAGTTAAAGAAGAAAACGGAAATAACAACAGCTTTAATGAAGAGACCGACGGTGCTCCTTTAAGTGGAAGCTCCAATACTGAGGAATTAGATAGAGATCCACTTAGTGGAGAGATTGGTACTCAGGCCAAAAACAAGAAAAATCGCTCTGGATCTAATGATAGTGAGGGACAACCCGAACTTGGCGGAAAATCAAAAACGGACCACATCAATCATGGCCCTCTAAGTGGTAATCCTCCAATAGAAGAAGACCTTGAAGAGCTTGAGAGAGATCCCATATTAGAGGAAATTAATGAAAAACCCAGTTCAGATGTTGAAAATGGACTAGAAAAAGATGGCCCAGGACTTCCTAGGCCTGGTAAGGTCAAAGACCCTGATCAGGTCCAAGAAGGATCAACGAAGCCACGATTAGGTGATGAAAAAGATGGACTTAATTCAGAGACAAAAAATTCCGATAATGATGAAATAGAAGAACTCGAAAGAGATCATGACGAGCCTCTTTTACCTCATGGCCGAAAGCTCAAGGAGCAAGCTCCTTTGGGAACTAAAGCTCATGATGCATCTCACGCAACTGGTATCGATGAGAGAGATGCTAAAGAGGGTGAAATTGAAGATGCTCTTAGTGGAGGAGTACTTTTTGATCCACCACTTAGTAAGAATGTAGATTTGAGATCTAAGGTCGTAGAGGCCAATAGAGTTTCACCAAAGGATGGTCCCGCACTTGATCATATGATCGGTGGAGGGCTGAGCTTAGAGTCCGGTGAAGTTAAGGTTATTGTTACCCACGAGAATGAGGACGGAGAAGGTGTGAATCATATCTGTGGGTTTGAGGAGTTTTTTCCAGATGAGCTTGTGGTGTCGACAGCTGATGGAAACTTTAAAAGCTCCGAAAAGGTGAGAGTCTTCATTCGACTGATCTATGCTGGTGAAAAAATGGTAATTGAGACAACTGGAGTGGTTGAAGACGTTGAAGGACTGGAAAATGGTGAAGAGAGTGTGGCCATATCCATCGATGAGATTGATGAAAGAATTTATAATAAGTTTATGGGCCTGTACCAACAGAGACAGGAAAACATACATCAGTTTATAAAGCAGGCAAAAGGGCAAGATTAACAAGCAATGAAAGCGCAAAAAAGACAAGAACTTTTTAAAGCATTTCTGGAGAAGAACAAAGTCTTGATTGTGGACAAAAGTTCTGCGTCCAGGCGCAGACTTGCAAAAACCCTCATAGATATGGGGTGTAAAAGAAATCAAATCTTCTCTGTGGCCCACTACTCTGAGGCCTTAGAGACTATCAAGACTGAGAAACCTAAACTAGTTCTTTCTGACTTTAACGTTCAGGGTGGATCAGGATTTGATCTATTTAAAGAATATAGACAGATGGAAAAAGAATTAAGCGATACTACGCTAATTCTTATAACTTCAAATATTTCACAATCGGCAGTTGCCAAAGCTGCTGAGGAAGATGTGGATTCCTTCATTATCAAGCCGTACACGGTTCAGAGTCTGGAGAAAAGCTTGGTAACGGCTGTTATCAATAAGCTCTATCCAAGCAAATATATGAAAAAGATCGATGAAGGGAAAAAGCTCCTTCTTGAAGGAGATTATGAGAAGGCCTTGGAAGTGTTTGATGAGGCCATGAAACTTACTGAGCAGCCATCTCTTGCTCTTTTTTATCATGGACAGGCAAAGTACTTTTTAGATCAGGTGGATGAGGCCAAAGCCGATTATAAAAAAGGTCTAGAAGTTAATAAAATTCACTTTAAATGTCAGGTTGGACTTTTTGAGCTCTTTAAGAAAGAAAAAAAGTATGCTGAGGCGTACTCTGTTGTAAAGAATATTGCAAAATACTTTCCCGCCAACCCTGAGCGTTTGAAAGAAGTAGTGCGACTAGCGGTTGTCACCGAAAACTACGACGATTTGGAAATGTTCTATGAAACCTTTACCGAGCTTGAAGAGCGACCAGCAGATGTCGTGAATTACATGTGTTCAGGTTTGTACGTTTTAGGTCGTTTCCGATTTTTTAACGGACACAAATCCCAGGCCAAAGATATTTTTGATAAGATATGCATCTCATGCATGGGTGATCCAAAATTTTTAAAGGCCATGATTATTAAATACGTCGAAGAGAAGATGTTCCCTGAGGCGCAGGAAGTCTTACGACGATATCCTACTGACACTGGGGATCAAACTGGCTATATGGTTTCTACATACTTGGCCAACTCTTCCGACATGTCCATCGATGAACTAGTAAGCAGCGGGTTGGAGCTTTTTAATAATGGTCATAGACATCCTTTAGCGGCCGAAATCTTAATTCAAGCTCTTTATAAATCTGGCTCTAAAAAAGCAGACCAGTACCTTGAAGAGGCCCTTCATGATTGGCCTGAGAAATTTAAGGATAAGGACTTCTCCAAAGTAGCCTAATATCCTACCATTTTAGTCTTCTAACTTTTCCTCATAAGTTCATTTCTACATTTACTTGACGCGCATACTTTGATCTCCTTATAAGATACATTTTTAATTTTCTAAGGAAGGAAATATGAATTTCGCAAAGTACTGTCTAATCACATCCCTCGTTATAAGTTTTAATCTTTTTGCTCATTCACAATCAATCTCGGAAAAAGCATGGAAAATGACGGCCACTATTCAGGCAGAGTCATTTCATAAAACTCTTAAGAACTTGTCTTTGATGAACATTGATATCGCTGGCGTTGATATCAAAAAGAAGAGTATCGATATTTTGATCACTGACCAGGAATACAAGTTTCTCTCAAAAAAGAACTATGTAATGACTGTAAAAGAAGTTAGAGGAGTAACGAGAGGCCCTGACGAGAGGTATCAAACGCCAGAAAGTGTTAGATCATATCTTCAAAAGTACAACCAAAAATTCCCTAAACTTACAAAGCTTGTGTCGATTGGGAAATCATTGGAAGGCAGGGATATTTGGGCATTAAAGATTTCCGACAATGCGCAGAAGAAAGAGCTTGATGAGCCAGTCCTTTTATTTAATTCCATGCACCACGCTCGTGAAATTATGACTCCGGAGATTGGCCTAGACATCATTCAATACCTTTTAGAAAACTATGAAACTGATGCGCAAGTTGCGCGCTGGGTTGATCTAAACGAAATCTGGGTAATGCCCATGTTCAATGTTGATGGAAACGTGAAAATGTGGACCAAAGATTCTTGGTGGAGAAAAAATGTGAGAGGAGGCCATGGGGTTGACCTTAATAGAAATTATCCTACTGGCTGGAAATCTTGCCAGGGCTCAAGTGGATGGCGTTGGTCTCAAACTTATAGAGGTCCATCTCCTGCAAGTGAACCAGAGACACAGGCCATGATGAAGTTTATTGAAGACATTCGTCCAGTGTTTGATATTTCTTACCACGCCTACAGCCAGCTGGTTATTTATCCATTCGGTTGTGAAGGGCAGAAAACACAAACAAAAGAAGTTGTGGAAAAAATAGGAAAAGAGCTTGCATCACTTTTAGATTACACCCCAGGCACAGCTTGGGAGACACTTTACAACGCTGATGGTGGTGATATTGATTGGATGTATGAGGCCTATCAGGTGATTCCTTATGTTTTGGAAGTTAATAGCTCTAGAGACGGTTTTCACCCGGACTACGAGAGAAGGGATCCAACCGTGAAGAGAAATAGAAAGGGGTGGCAACATCTTTTAAATAGAGCTCATGGAAGTGGAGTTAGGGGAGTCTTTAGCATAAATAATAAGGCAGTTGCAGCTTATAAACTCGCTGTTTACAAAGTTAATGGAGAGGTTAGGGAGCTTTTTCAAAACTACGTTGGACATAAAACTGGCGCTTACCATCTAGTTTTAAACCCTGGCAGCTATGAACTTGATTTTATTGTGGATGGTAAAACAGTGACTTCCCGCACTGTGGAAATACAAGACGAATTGTCTAGAATGAATGTGAACCTTACAAAATAGGAGAGGTCGTGAACACGCCTGAAAAACCAATCTTAATTTTTGATGCTGATTGCCCGCTGTGCGTACGGTTTAAGCAGGCGCTCTCCTTTTTAGACAAGGACAATCGAGTGCAGATGACACCTTTGCAGGATGAGTCGCTATTTGAGAACTTTCCGCAATTGAACAAGTCTGAATGTGAGCAGGAAATTCATCTGCTCAAGCTGGATGGAGAGGCCATTGGTGGAGCAGAGGTTATTGAGTACTTAGTTTCAATGTTTCCAGGTGTTCAAAAATTTGCTTGGCTTGTGGAAAGCGAAAGTGGAAAAAAGGCCGTGAGTTACTTTTACGACAAAGTGAACGAGCTAAGGGAAAAAGTTAAAAAAGACTGTCCTGGATGCGGAAAAGAGAGGAGATAGGGTGAAAACTTTATTAATTGGATTGTTCTTAATTAGCAGTGCCTGGGCAAGTTTTCCACTTGTAAAGGTAGACAATATTTCAGGGACCTATAGTGAGAAAAAGGGCAAGGCATTTGCCGAGCATGCAAGCTACGACTTGGATGTGGTTAAGATCGATCATAAAAACATTGAGGTTGAGTTTAACAACATCGAGGGGAATTTAGTTTTAAACGATCCAAATACCACAGTGGAAATAAATTTTGATTTTAGTTTTTTAAACGTTTTCAGAACCATTGCATTTAACGGCGTTAACATTGTATCTACTCAGAAGAAGTTCATTTCAAATATGAATGAACTCAGAGTTTTTATCGAACCAACTGAATACGTCTTAGAGGAAGTTGAGCTCTCAAGTGACATCTCTGGCATTGGCGGTGATCTTAAAGAGATATCAATTCTTGAGGGGCTAATCACAAACGGAGACTTGGGCGTTAAAACTGTGAATTTTGGTAAAATTGACAGCGAAAAGTTTAGAGCCCAGGTAATAGCGGAAAACCCAGATGTTAAAGCTGAGGCCTATAAAATGTTTTCGGTGAATGAATCCACTAAATCGATTCCTGTGACTGGAAGAAACTTAAGATTGGTTTCTAAGGATCAATCATTCTCTGGAAGCCTATTGCTGGACTCTTGGATAAACGCCTGGTTCTACTTTGGCGGCAAGGTTGAAAATGATCCCGATGCCAAAAAGCTTTACATCGACCTCTATAAAGCAAAGATTGGCATCTTTTCAGTTAGGGGGCTTGCCCTTAGAACGATCAGAAATCTTAATCTAGAGTCTGTAAGTGTTGAAGGAAATCGAATTATTGTCGATTTTGGAGAGGTTCTTCACGCAAAACCCAACGACTCCAAACAAAGTACAATAGCCAAGCGCTAAGCGCTCCAAGCATTGCTCCACCCACTAAGTCGAGAGGGTAGTGCTTGGCAAGATATATTCTTGTGTAGCTAACTAGGGCGGCATAGGGAATTAGCAGTGCAAAGTAATTGTTCTTTCTTCTAAAAACGAGCCACAAGAAAAACGCGATCCCAAATGTGTTGGCGGCATGCGAAGATACAAAGCCAAACTTTCCTCCCCAACAATTTCCAACTGTATGAAACTGGTCTACAAATTCTGGATTGTGACACGGCCTAAGCCTCTCAAATCCTGGCTTTAGAATGCGGCTAGAAACACTATCTGTGATCCCGATGCTTAACAAAGCAAAAAATACGAGTGCTAGGCCTTTCTTCTTATTAAAGAATTTTATTCCGTAGAAGGATGTGAGAGCGAGAATAATAAACGCTGGGATCATACTATGGGAGATCCAATCCATTATAGGATCAAGCCAAGGAGCGTGAAGCCCGTTGAGATGGAGAAAAAGATTCTTATCCCACTGGATGATTTCAGCAAGCATGATTAATTTAATGCTCCCAACATTTTTCTAATTCTTAAAGAGATTACTGCAAACACTGCCTCATATATAATGCCACCAGACATTTTTGACTGACCGTCTCTTCTCTCTGTGAAAACGATAGGGACTTCTTTAACACTCATGCCTTTTGACCAGACTTTATAATTGAGTTCAATTTGAAAGGAGTAGCCATTGCTTAATACTCTGTCCAAGTCCAAAGACTCAAGCGCCTTCCTAGTGAAGCATTTGAAACCGCCAGTGGCGTCCAACACTTTAAGGCCTGTAATCCATCTTGTGTATACGCCGGCAAAGTAGGACAAAAGCAGCCTTCTCATTGGCCAGTTAATAATTCTTATACCATCGATATACCTGGAGCCTATCACTAGATCGTTAGTTTGAGCGGCCTTTAAAAGACGTTCAATGTCTTTTGGATCATGACTGAAGTCGCAGTCCATCTCAAATACATACTCAAAGTCTCTCTCTAGAGCGAATTTAAATCCTGTGATGTAGGCCGTGCCTAATCCGAGCTTGCCACTTCGCTGTATGAGATGAAGATTCTTTTTTGTTTGTTGTTTTTGTTTTACGACATTTGCTGTCCCATCAGGTGAGCCATCGTCCAAAATGAGTATATTCAGCTCAGGGTAGAGTTCATCCACAACATCGAGCATTCTTTGAATGTTGTCTATCTCGTTGTAGGTCGGAATAATTAGTAACGATTTTGAATAAGGGAGCATTTAAAATATCTCGCTAGCAATAGTTTTAATGTTGTCGGATTTTCCCATAGAGTAGAAGTGCAAGCAAGGAACTTTGTGTTTCTTGAGCTCTTTGCATTGGTTAATTGACCACTCTATTCCCACTTGTCTTACTTGTTCATTGGTTTTGCAGCTTTCGACAGCGTGAACAAGCTCGTCAGGCATATCGATAAAGAAAATACTTGGTAAAATGCTCAACTGTCTTAGAGTTGTCAGAGGCTTTAGGCCAGGAATTATAGGAACATCAATTCCGACCGCGCGACACTGTTCCACAAACTTAAAGAACTTGGAATTATCAAAGAACATTTGGGTAACAATGTATTCAGCTCCAAGCTCCACTTTTCTTTTTAGATGTTTAAGGTCGGTGTTGAAGTTTGGGGCTTCGAAATGTTTTTCGGGATATCCTGCAACTCCAGTGCAGAAGTTTGTGGCCTCTGCTCCTGCATCCTCTTGATAAAGGTACTGGCCTTTGTTCATATCTGATATCTGTTTTACCAACTCGCTTGCGTAGGCGTTGCCACCTTCTGTGGGAACAAACCTGTTTTCAGACTTAATAGCATCGCCTCTTAAGGCCAAGACATTGTCGATCCCTAGAAAATGGCAGTCCATGAGAGCAGACTCTGTTTCTTCTTTTGTAAAGCCTCCACAAATTAAATGTGGGACAGGATCCACTTGAAACTTGTTCATTAGGGCCGCGCATATGCCCACGGTTCCTGGTCGCTTTCTTAAAGAGACTTTCTCTAAAAGGCCATTTTGTCGCTTTTTATAAACGTATTCTTCTCTGTGATAGGTAACGTCAATAAATTTGGGTTTAAACTCCATAAGTGGTTCAACTTGGGAGAATAATTTTTTTATTCCATGTCCCTTGATAGGGGGAAGAATTTCAAAGGAGAACATCGTCTCGTTGGAGTTTTTTAGGTGATCTACCACTTTAGTCATTTCTTATATTCCTTCTTTCGAATTACATCTCTAACAAAGGAGATAGCCACTTTTTGGCCTGCTCAAGTGTCATGTCTTTTCGTTTAGCATAGTCTTCAAGTTGATCCTGCCCAATGAAGCCCACATTAAAATAGCGAGAGTCCGGGTGGGATATATACCAACCGCTGACACTTGCGGCAGGGTTCATAGCGCAGGACTCAGTAAGCTCAACCCCAATCTCCTTTGCATTCAGCAATTCAAACAGCTTTATCTTTTCTGTATGGTCTGGGCATGCCGCATATCCTGGAGCAGGCCTGATGCCTTGATATTTTTCTTTTATAAGTTCTTCATTGGATAGGTTTTCACCTTTTGCATATCCCCAAAGCTCTTCTCTAGTAAGCTTATGAGCGTACTCAGCGAATGCCTCGGCCAATCTATCGGCAAGAGCTTTGATCATAATAACAGCATAGTCGTCGTTGTCTTCTTTGTACTTTTCGCAAAGTTCTTCCACTCCATGTCCTGCGGTGACAATGAAGGCTCCCATGTAATCCACATCGGAGTCTTTTGGAGCGATGAAGTCTGAAAGGGACCTGTTGGGGCTCTTCTCCATTGCTCTTTGATTTCTAAGCATACAGAGCTTGGTAATCACATTTTGGCGAGTTTCATCCTCGTATAGCTCGATGTCATCTCCGACAGAGTTGGCCGGAAAAAAGGCGACCTTCGCTTTGTTAATGATGACACCTGAGTCAATCATTTCATCCAAATACTTTTGAGCATCGTCGAATAGCTTGCAGGCCTCTTCCCCATACTTTTCATCTTTCAAAATTTGAGGATAGGCACCTCGCAGTCTCCATGTGTTAAAAAACGGAGTCCAGTCGATAAACTTTCTGATCGTTGCAAGGGGAATATCATCCAATTCTTTGACCCCAGTAAAACTAGGTTTTAAAGACTTATGGCCACTCCAGTCGATCGGCTCTTTGTTTGATCGAGCGGCTTCAAGAGTTGTAAGCTTGTATCGTTGATTCTTGTTTTTATGATCCTCACGCATCTTTTCATATTGCGCTTTAGTGTCTGATTTCAGTTTGTTGGAATCCGTAAGCACCATCTGGGCGACAGGAACACTCTTAGAAGCGTCCGAGACATGTAGAACCGTGTCAGAGTAGTGAGGATCTATTTTTACAGCGGTGTGAACTCTAGAGGTGGTTGCTCCTCCAATGAGAAGTGGGACTTTGAAGTTTAGTCGCTCCATTTCTTGCGCCACATTCACCATCTCATCAAGGCTTGGAGTGATAAGTCCTGAAAGACCTATAATATCGACGTTTTCTTCCTTTGCCATTGCAAGAATTTTTTCAGCTGGAACCATGACTCCCATATCAATAACGTCAAAGTTGTTGCAAGCTAGAACGACTGAGACGATGTTCTTCCCAATATCGTGAACATCCCCTTTAACTGTCGCCATCAAGATCTTGCCTTTGGAGCGGGAGTTTTCATCTTTTTCATCTTCGATAAAGGGTTGAAGATATGCAACGGCCTTTTTCATAACTCTGGCCGACTTAACGACCTGGGGAAGAAACATTTTTCCTTCTCCAAAAAGTTCTCCAACGATATTCATCCCATCCATTAAAGGACCTTCAATAACCTCTATAGGCCTTGAAAGTTCCTGTCTTGCTTCTTCAGCGTCAGCTTCAATAAATTCTGGGATTCCCTTTACCAGTGCGTGGGCGATTCTTTGTTTTACTGGAGCGTTTCTCCACTCAAGGTCTCGCTTTTTTTCTTTCTTCTCGCCTTTAAAGCTCTCTGCAAAGTCCACTAGTTTTTCTGTGGCGTCTTCGCTTCTATTTAAAACAACATCCTCGCAAAGGTCCCTTAGCGCTTTTGGAATCTCGTCATAAACCTCAATCATTCCCGGGTTAACGATTCCCATATCCATTCCGGCCTTTATGGCGTGAAACAAAAATACACTGTGAATGGCCTCTCTTACGGCGTTGTTTCCTCGAAATGAGAAGGAAAGGTTGCTTACTCCACCACTTACTTTAGCGTAGGGAAGGTTCTCTTTAATCCAGCGTGTGGCGTTGATGAAATCCACGCCATAGTTGTTGTGCTCATCAATGCCTGTGGCTATTGCCAAAATATTTGGATCAAAGATGATGTCTTCTGGGGGAAAGTTTATCTTGTTTACTAGAAGGTCATAGGCCCTTTTGCAGATTTCTATCCTTCTGTCATATGTGTCGGCCTGCCCTTTCTCATCAAAGGCCATCACTACAATGGCCGCGCCATACATTTTTACTTTTGCAGCTCTTTCAAGAAATTCCTCTTCTCCCTCTTTTAGGGAGAGAGAGTTCACAATACTTTTACCTTGAACGCATTTAAGCCCTGCCTCGATGATTTCCCATTTGGATGAGTCGATCATTACAGGGATCTTTGCGATGTCTGGTTCGGAGGCAATAAGATTTAGGAAAGTTGTCATGGCGTTAAGCCCGTCAATCATTCCATCATCCATGTTCACATCAAGGACTTGCGCGCCGTTTTCAACCTGATCTTTAGCGACCTCAATGGCGTCTTCATACTTCTCTTGTTGAATTAATTTTTTAAACTTGATTGAACCTGCAATATTTGTTCTTTCACCAATATTAATGAAGTTGCTTCCTTCAAAAATAGATAGTGGTTCAAGGCCGCTGTACTTAGGCACTCTTTCAAGCTTGGGCGGCACGTGGGGGGCGTAGTTTTTAGCGCGTTTTGCGATCTCGGCGATATGTTTGTCTGTGGTTCCACAGCATCCGCCTACAATATTTATATGTCCTTCAGATAGGTACTCTTCTAAAATGTCGGCCATTTCAGTAGGAGTTTGATCGTATTCTCCAAATTCATTTGGAAGTCCCGCATTGGGGTACATACTTACTTTAAAGGGCGCCTTTTCAGATAAAGTTTTTATGTATGGACGCATCAAGTCTGCGCCAAGCGCGCAATTGATACCAACACTCATCAGAGGGAAGTGGCTTACCGAGTAAAGAAACGCTTCGATTGTCTGCCCTGACAAAGTTCTCCCAGACTGATCAGTGATTGTTCCACTTATCATTACTGGTAGCATGTCTTTTTTGATTTCTTCGTAATAGCTCTGAATTGCAAATAGAGCTGCTTTCGCGTTTAAGGTGTCAAAGACTGTCTCAACTAGAAGGATGTCTACTCCGCCATCATCTAGCGCTTTGATTTGCTCTTTGTATGTTTCAAAAAGTTCGTCAAAGCTTATGGCCCTGTATCCTGGATTATTAACATCAGGAGATAGGGAAGCTGTTTTATTGGTAGGTCCAATGGAGCCAGCGACGTATCTGGGTTGATCGGGTGTTTTCTTGGTGAATTCATCAGCGGCTTCTTTAGCGAGCTTTGCTGATTCATAGTTGAGCTCATAAACAAGCTCTTCCATATTGTAGTCGGCCATGGCCACGCTCGTGGCGCTGAAGGTATTGGTTTCAATGATATCGGCGCCGGCCGCTAGATACTTCTTGTGAATTTCTTTAATTATATCAGGCCGTGTGAGGCTAAGAAGATCATTGTTTCCTTTAAGTGGAGATGGATAATCCTTAAATCGTTCTCCGCGATAATCCTCTTCGCCTAGATCGTACTTTTGAATCATGGTGCCCATTGCCCCATCAAGTACTAAAATTTTATTCACTGAAACCCCATTACATTTAATGATTTATTATCCTTGTAGTGTATTATTTATTTAGTTTTTAGCCAAGCGTTAATATAATAGAAAATTGTGCTGATGCCTTGTGCTTTTTATTTTTATAAATTTTGAATTAAGCTATCGGAATGAATTCAATGAACCTTTTGTTAAAACTCGAGCCCTCTTTAAGTTTCAAAATTTGGGGAGGAGAGAAGTTAAAAACTATAAAAAATATTGAGACTGAAAAAAGTTTGGGAGAGACTTGGGAGATATCCACCCACCCAAGCGGTCCTTCCCAGCTATCAGTAAATAAAACAAATTTAAGCGAATTGGTTGAGTTGTCGTATCTTTTAAAATACATCGACACCTCAGATAATCTTTCTGTGCAAGTTCATCCAGATGATGAGTACGCACATGAGCATGAAAACGAAAAAGGCAAAACTGAATGTTGGTTGATTCTTGACGCTGAGCCGGGATCGGGCATCTATATGGGATTTAAACCTGAGGTGACCAGAAAGGAATTCAAGACCGCACTAGAGGCAGGGCTTGCGATGAATAACTACCTCAAGTTCTATGAAGTTTCTGCTGGAGATTTTTTTGTAGTTCCCGCCGGTGCGGTTCATGCAATTGGAAAAGGCGTTACTCTGGTTGAAGTGCAACAAAGCTCTGGCGTCACTTATAGAGTTTGGGACTGGGGACGTGTGGGTGATGACGGAAAACCTCGTGAGCTCCACATAAACAAAGCAATGGATTGTTTAAGATTTGATCAAGGCTTCAATCGCCAACTTGAATTGAGTAAAAAAGAGGGGCTTTTTAAAGATGTTGGGGCTCAGTCTTTATATAATCATCCAGACTTTAAGGCGGAACTAATTAATCTTGGCAAAGGTGACAAAAAAGAAATAAGACTAGCTCCTAAAGAAGGACTAACTGTTCTTAGAGGCTCAATAGGCCTAGATGGTGAAATATACAAGGCCTTTGACTCAGGCATTGCCACAAGTGATGGAATAGTGCTCGCAGAGGCCATGGAAGAGTGTTCAATCCTATTGGTCAAAAACAGAGATTCATAAAACTTGGTAAAGTGGGAAGTTTAACTGTAAACTAAGTTTATGAATTATCTAGCCGACGCCAAAAAAGTAATCCAAACAGAAATTGAAGGACTTCAATCGCTTTCAGAGCGAATTGATGGTGAATTTTCCAAAGTGGTGGAGCTTATTCTCAATAGCAAATCAAAGGTTGTTGTGACGGGAATGGGAAAATCAGGACTGGTTGGTAAAAAAATAGCCGCCACATTGGCCTCCACAGGCACACCCGCTTTTTTTATGCATCCTGGTGAGGCCTATCATGGGGATTTGGGAATGATTGCCTCAGATGATGTTATTGTGGCAATAAGCAATTCAGGTGAAACTGAAGAGGTCATTCGACTTTTATCTTTTTTTAAAGAAAACAAAAATTCAACTATAGCCATGACTGGCAAAAAAGAGTCAACCCTTGCCAAACATTGCGACTACTTTTTGGATATTGGGGTTCCTAAAGAGGCGTGTCCTCTGGCCCTTGCTCCCACTACGTCCACTACGGTTACTATGGCCTTGGGAGACGCTCTAGCTGTGGCCTTAATGAATGCCAGGGATTTTAGAGAAGAGAACTTTGCAAGATTTCACCCTGGTGGAAGCCTTGGTAGAAAACTTCTTGTTCGTGTGAAAGATGTGATGCGAAAAGATAAGCTTCCGATTCTTTCTCACGAAATGAAGTTTGATGAAGTTATCTCTGTTATTAGCAATGGCTTCCTAGGATTGGGTGTCTTGTTAAAGGATAAGAAAATAGAGGGTGTTATCACTGACGGTGACATTAGGAGAGTTCTTCAAAGCGAGAAAGGCAAAGCGCTTGATTTAACCGCAAGCGACTTTTTTACTTCAAATCCTTTAACCATCGACTGCGAAGAAAAGATTCTTGTTGCGGACGACATCATGCAAGAAAAGAAGATCACCGCCCTTCTTGTGGAAGATCAGGGAGACTTTTGCGGTATCCTGCATCTGTATGATCTTTAGCGATTGTAGTGGCGACTTATGAAAAAGTGGTTGCCAATGCCTAAGATCGTTAAAACGATAAAGACCTGAAGTATTTCCTCCACCCCGGCCCCAAAATCTAAAAACTTTGCATAGAAGATTGGCGCGAGAGAAGTTCCCACTACAATGACGTTAGAGTCCATGCCTTTCATTTTTCCTAGTACTAAAATTCCATAGACTTCGGCCCAAAACGCGTTTCTTACAATGCCAGAAACACCTACACTCAAACCTACTAGGCCCATATAGATGAATGCCCCCCAGCTTGCATCAATATAGTAGAGGGAAAGAAGTCCTAAAAGAAATGGTATTAAGGTGAAAGGGAGCACCTTCTTTGCGGTGATTTTATCAACGAGTGGACCCCAAAAAATATTGCCGCATATGTGCACTGCTGAGAACGCCACAAATGACTGTGCCATTGTTTTCATGCTCCATCCCTTGAACTGGGCGAGGGAGTCTTGCTGAAAAAACAAGGCCGTTAAAATAAATGGAATGAGGGCATTGTTGATCATTAAAAGCATTGGCCATTTATGATTAAGCGCTTTTCGCCACCCCCATACAGCTTGCTCTTTATCTGCAGTCTTAACATTTTCCTCGTACAAGGCAGTCTTTGGAGTTTTGGGAATAAAAATTAAGGCCACTGGAACCATAACTAAAAGAAAAACACCCATGATGCCCAGTAATGAGTTTCGCCAGCCAAAGCTTTCTATAAAAACAATAGATAAAAGAGGAAGGACTCCCTCGCTAAGAGATCTTCCAAAGCCAATAAGTGTAAGGAGTTTTCCTCTATGTTTTCCAAACCACCTCGCGGCTACGGTTGTGGCCATAAGTCCCAAAGGGACTTGGCCAAATCCTCTAAGAAGATAAAAGCCCACAAAGAGTGCCGCAATATTTGTGGCCTGGGATAAAGTTATTAGCCCTGCACAGATTAAGGTCGCCACAAGGAAGAAGTATTTCAACAGGCTGGTCCTGTCCAGTAGGGAACCAATATAAGTGAGGTTGAAGCTTGCTATAAAAGTTGCCAAGGAATAGACAAAACTAATGTCTGTTCTTGAAATGGAAAGGCCTTGTTGGATAAAAGGAGAGAATTGGGCCACAAGAAATGTTTGGCCAATACCAACGAAGAAGGTTGTGCAGAATCCAAAGGCCACCATGCCTTTGTGCTTTTTAGCAAATGTCCATAAATTCATAAAAATTACTTTTTAATTTCCCTGGCCACTCTCTCAAAAAAGCTCCATCCCAGTGCTTGAAAGAAGTATTTCGGCCTGTAGGCCAGATTAACGAGTTCTCTTTCCTCGTTGTTCGTTATTTTAAGCTCACCTGCAAATGGAATTTTGATTGAATGCTCTTTTACAATGTCATGCAGTTTAAAACGCTGAGCAATCTTATCAAGGCCTTTAAGTTCTCGATAGGTAAAACTTAGTTGAAGTGTTTGACCTGCAAGATAGCTGGGTATTTCAGGATGTCCTTTAAGCCTATTAAGAATTTCACTAAACTCGATCTCTTTTAGAGGTGTGTCCTGGGCAAGCTCTAAAGACTCCCTAAAGCTTATGGGAGTAAACTCGAATTTCTCCAAGGCCGTGTTGTCTTTGACTGTTGTGGGAATTTCTATACTTCCAAGAAGCTTTGCTCCAACTTCCACATATTCGGGAATTACGATCTTCATTATTTCGATGGCCAAGTCTTTAGGAAACTTTTGAAGCTTAATCTCTGGCCTAAAAAGTTTCTCATGCTTTGAAAACTCCACCAGCAGCTCTCGATAAGTGAGCTGGTCACTTCCGCCAATCTCAAAGACTGAATGCTTCTTCCTAAATTTTTTCTCCTGAGCAAGAGTTAAATAAGTGACCACATCCTTAAGAGCAATGGGCTGGCATAATGCATGTGCCCATTCCGCGCTAACTATGAATGGGAGTCTGTAAACTAAGGCCCTGATCATTTCAAAGGAGGCGCTGCCCTTACCAATGACAATGGATGCTTGAAACTCAATGGTTTTAGCTTTTGTTTTTCTAAAAATTTCCCCAACAGTTTTTCTACTTTGCAGGTGTTCGCTCAATTCATCGTCGCGAGCGATGCCTCCCAAATATATTAGCTTGTGCGCTTCATTTAAAAGCCCAGCTAAGTTTTGAGCTTGCGCTTTTTCTTTTTCACTGAACTTGTCTTTTCCATAGCCCATTGCGTGGGCTAGGTAATAAATAGTTGTTACTCCATTCAAGTTTCTTTCAATTGATTCCACATCCTCAAGGTCTAAAAAGCTCAGTTCTGTGGTCTCTTCTTCTGAGAATATATCTTGAGGGTGTCTGGAGCACGCTCGAACCTCTATGGATTGTCGCTCAAATTCCTTTAGAAGGTTTGAACCAATGAAGCCACTAGCTCCGATAATTAGGACTTTTGGAGACATGGTCTTTTTCCTTCTGAAACGAGTCTTAGATGGCGGCCAAACAATTTCATTACGATTAAGTGCACCAAGGCCTGACTAAATATATAGAAATACCATGGCAAAGCGGGGTAGAAGTCATGGATGGCGGCAAGCATGTATTTGCCGTTTAGGACTTCTCTAAACTCTAGTCTCCCTCTATCTTGTGGGGCAGCTAGCATTCCGCCCTTGATATAGAAGAGCTGTCTTGAATTTTCGCTTCGCTCTGGAGACCACTTAAGTGAAAGAAGTCTGAAGCCTCTATGAAGCAAAGAAAAATGAGCGTAGTGCCCATTAACAGTCACAATTAGGAATGGCCTTAGAGCGATAGGAAGCCAGGCCAGATACTCTTTTGCCACTTCCTTAGCATCCATATCTTTTGGCAATACGGTTCTCTGTACGGAACGAACAGTCTTTCTTTCTACTGTTCTTGTTTTAAACTTGTATCGATGGTGGCTGCTTTCTTTGAGAGCTCTCTCCAAAGCTTGTTCTACTGTTTCATATTCATAATCTTGCGATTCAAACTTCATATCAGGAGCAGGGACCATTTCGTTTTTTAGAGAATTCACCAAAGGGTAAACAAGCCTCTTTGGAGCGCCTGATATTGTTCTGACCCACAGCTTGGAGAGTTTTATGAAGTTTACATTTATTGTGACAAATCTTCTTTTAATTCCAAGAATTCTGGAAGCAGTTTCTAAAAGTGAATAATAAGAAACCTGATTTGATGAGCAAAGATCATAGACTTTTCCAAAGTGCTTTGAATTATCAATTGCAAGACAGAACGCAAGAGCGACCTTATCCACATGAACTGGGGATGTGGGCATCTTTGTCCAAGCAGGACAAAGCATTACAGGCAATCTTTTTACAAGATTTAAAAGAATATGAAAGGAGGAGCCTTCCTTTCCCAGTACCATTGCAGCTCGAAATATAGTCGTGTCAGGAGCGTACTCCATCAACACTTCCTCAACCTCCAGTCTGCTCTTTAAATGAAGAGAAAGGTCGCCGCGCTTGGGAATTAATCCTCCCAGGTAAAGTGTTTGCTTGATGCCAAACTTTAAACAAGCTCTTCCGAAGTTGTCAGCAAGAATAAGATCATAGTTTGCAAAGTTCGCTTGATCCAGATGGGCGGATGGCTGCATGCTGTGGACTAAATAGATGGCAACGTCGGCATCTTTGAGGGCGTTTTCCAGATCCAATAGTGAGAAGAGGTCCGCCTTCATCCATTTAAGTCTTGGATGGTTTGACTCTTTTTCACTTCTGGAGAGTGCGACAATGTTGTGATCAGTTTTTTCTAGAAGCAATTCTAGAATTTTACTACCAACAAAGCCGGAAGCGCCTGCGATTGTAACTGTTTTCATTGCGTCATCCTTTGGCGGTAGTTTAACAAGTCCTGAACGAAATAGACAACACCTCTAAATTCACCTAGCATTTTATCAATGAAAAGTTTATCTACAGCATTTATGCCCAAATTCATTAAAGAAGTTCTAACACACATTCCCACATTGGCGCTTAAGTCTATGGACTGGAAAGGGGCGTTAAAAGAGTTAGGTCCCTTGGTCACAAAGGTTGGCAGTAAAACTCTAGACCAAGACTGCTTTGAAAGTCTTCAGGAATTGGATGTTCAAGATTTAATTCTTAAACAGAAAAGTCGTGAGAATAACTATGAGTCATTGTCTGAAGCAGAAAGAATTAAAGCTGGAGAGACAGTCTTAAGACTCTATTTTGCGCAATTGAAGAATCCAGAGGGGCTTTGTCTTGATTTGAGACCTCGCCACTTTAAGTTTGCAGGAAACTCGCTTGTGTTTTCTCCAAACAACATTTGGTTTTCATTTAGAGAAGAGTTCAGAGTGGGGCTCATGAACTTATATAGAGGGTTTTACTTTGATGATGATGAGCTGTTTGAGCAAGCGCTCAAAACCATAGGGCTTACTAAAAACTTAAGCTCAAAAGAGGATGAAGAGCTCAAAGAGCTTTTCAGAAAGCACTTTGGGCCTGGTGATCAAGAGGAAGTTGTTTTCGATCTGGATCACTTCAAAGAGTCCTTTTACGAGCTTTTCAAGTTCTTTATGGATCATGAGGTTGCGCTTGAAAAAGACTTTATGTTTCTTGGCATCTACCTCGTAGGGCTCTATATGAACCTTGAAAATCTGAATGTGCCCTTGAATGTAAGAGAAGTGTTTTTGGATGTCTTTTCTGAGTGATGCTTTTGTCTAAGATTTATCTAGCTCTACCTGGCCAAGTCAGGCCTTAGTTCAGTTTTATAGACCATTAACCTTGGTATAATTGAAAGTATGGAATACTAAGGAGGTATTAATGGACACTATTAATGTTACAGAAAGGGAAACAACTCTTACGCCTAGAGACCTGAGAGCGGCGAGGGGTAAAAATCAAATCCCAGCGGCAATCTATGGAAAGTCTGTCGAGTCCAAATCAATATTTATAAAAGCGCCACTAAAGCACGTTGAATCTTGGAAGAGAGGAAAGCATTTTAAAGTAAAAATTGATGGTCAAACTATGAGGGCCACAGTTGATGAAGTGCAAAGAGATCCAGTAAAGAGAACTCCTGTCCATGTGAGTCTTCATGCTGTTTCCGCAAATGAGGAAATGAAAGTTGAGGTACCTATCACACTTAAAGGTGAGGCCAAGGGCCACAAGCAGGGCGGGGTTACGACTCAGACTAAAAAATTCATTTTATTGAAGGGACAATTTAAAGACTTGCCAGAAGAGCTGGAAGTGGATGTCACCAACCTAGATGTAAACGAACACATCGAAGTTAAAGATCTAAATCTTCCAAACGGCGTGGAGACATTGGAGGACAATCCAAATCAAAATGTGATTGTTTGCTCCTTCTCAAATGTTTCACTTGAAACAGATACAGAGCAGGTTATGCCTGAAGAGACGGAAACAACTGGAACTGCAGCGGATGAAATAGCATCTTAATAAAAAAGGGCCTGAATATGGCCCTTAAAACTTTTGAATCTCGCAGTCTTTAATTTTGGTGAGATCTTCTTGGATCCATTCAGTTTCATCTTCAAAGTAGAAGAAAGCTTCTCCCTCTTCATACTCAAAGCTTGCATGGTTATCGTCATGAAGACCTTCAAGAGTTATGGTTCTGTCTTCTCGCTTTAAAACATGAAGTTCTGATTTATCGTTTTTGTAGTTTAAGTAGCTGAATGAATAAGAGAGTTTGTTGTCATTAAGCTTTGCCTTAAAAATAAACTCTGCATCTTCATGCCATGATCCTTCAGGGTAGCTGCCTTCGAGCTTAAAGAAAAAAGAAGGTATGTTTTTTTCATGAGCAAAGAAGTTTATAGATTGATTTGATTTAATCCCAAAGACTGTGAACTCGTCATAGCGAACTTCAAGATCTTCAACCGTTTCATATGTGTAGGTGCAAGTCAGTTTAACGAATTCCTTGGACACAGAGGAGTGCTTGCTGGCCATGGCCTTAAATGAGGATAGAAGTAAAATTAAGAAAATATTTAATGAGGCAATGCCTTTCATTTCGCGTCCTTTAAAAATTATGAAGATATATTAACTAAGCGCGAAAATGATTCAATAAGGCCTGAAAATTATATAAGGGGCCGCAATGGTGGCAGCCCCCCTAAGTGATTAAATTTATTCAACAAGCGATCTAAGCATCCAAATTTCTTTTTGAAAATGTCCGATTTGGTCATCAGCATACGCCTGAGTCGGAGCATCGTCTTCAGAGGCCGAAGAAAGCTCCTTAAATGCTCCAAGAAAGTAATTAAAGTCTTTGATGATACTTTCCACTGCGAACTCAATGGTAAAGTCGTCTTTTGTCTCTTCCTCAATTTTCGTCTTTTCCAATGCGCCTTTTAGAGTAACGATAGGCTTAACGTTTAATTGAAGCAATCTTTCCGCCACATCGTCATACATAGTACCAAAGTAGGTGTAAAACTCTTCAGTTTTTTGATGAATATTATAAAATTGGAGACCCTTAATATTCCAGTGGTAGTTGTGTAGTTTAGTGTACATTACCAAGGCGTCTGCTTGAATCTGATTTAAAAGTTGAATCGTGTTTTCCATAATTTTCTCCTTGAGTGATTAACTAGTAAATAAATCTTAACTGGCATTTAAATTAAAATCGAATCTTATGTGTCTATGATGGGATAAATTATCTTTATAGGCCTGTAGAAATAGGCCAGACAAATTAATGTGAAGCATTAATGAGCAAGGAGCAATTATCATGAAAGACAGCCTTACAGTCGTGCCAAGACTTAAGAATATGGGACATAAGGAAATCGTTGAAAAGTACCAAGCAGGCCTTATACCGGTTGTTTTTAGGGTTGAAGGTGGAAAAGACCTTTTTGGCTTTTTGCTCTCCAGAGAGCTATATCAACAAAACTTAATGACCGGTTTAATTTTTGACGTGGAATACAATGGAGAAGTTTTTCATGCTCAATTAAGAAATATTGAACCAAAGTCTTCAGATGGCACTCGTTGGAAAGAGTTTCAATTTGATATTCTAAAAGACAGTGATTTTTCCGAGAAAAGAGTCCCCATTATCACCAGTGGAACTGCATTGGGAGAAATGAAAGGAGCCCATGTTTACCAGGCCAGGAACATCGTTGTTTTAAGAGGATTAAGGTCTCAAATGCCTGATTATATTAAAGTAGATATCACCAATTTGGATGTTAATCAGAAGTTTTTCACGGATGATCTAAAGCTTTCACAAGGCGTTGGCCTTGCTTCCAAACAAGAAGGAAGACTCATATTGGAGTGTAAGTATAAATACCGTGATGTGTCTTTGATCGATGCTTTTTATGCAGTGTGAGCTTTTCTTAATCTTTCTCTGTTTAAGGTAAATGCAATTAAAATTAAGTATTATGAAGTTTGATTTGGCGCTATAGTTAAAGTGTTCGAAGATCCTCGGTTTTGAAATTCCACAAAATTTAGGCCTCGAAAGATACTATTTTTATTGCTCGCATGAGCGTTTTTTGGAGAATGAAATGAAAAAATTGTATGTGGGAAATCTACCCTATGAAATCACTGAAGATGAAGTTTCTGAAGCTTTTAACGAGTTCGGAACAACTACATCTGTAAAACTTATTACTGACAGAGACACTGGCAGAAAAAAAGGGTTTGGTTTTGTGGAAATGGAAAGCGCTGAGCAAGCTCAGGCCGTTGTGGATGAAATGAATGGCAAGGACTTCCATGGAAGAACACTAAAAGTAGATATCGCAAAAGACAGGCCGCCTAGAAATGGTGGTGGCGGTTTTAATCGCGGACCAAGAGAAAGAAATTTCAACCGATAACGGTTGATTAAATATTCAACTTTTTTAAAAAGAAAAAGCAAGGCCTCGGATGAGGCCTTTTTTTTTATATCTCAATTTTAGGTATTTTCTCTTTATAGTCTTTAATGATTTGAGGAACTTTAAGTGGAATCAATTCTTTAACCACTTTGATTGCGTACTGAAAGAGGTTGGTTCTTTTGTACCATAGCACTTTGGCGATCTTATTCTTCATAGGCATGTAGCCTTCCATGTATAGATCATGCGCGTTCTCAACATTGCCAAGTCTAGAATAGTCACTTAAATCCAATGAAACGACAATGTCGGCCTTCTTTAATTGATCTCTTGTTCTTAGATCAATAGCAATATCAAATGCGTTTCCAAGAACTCCCATGAAGTCTTGTGGGTCTGGGTATTTATGCACACCATTTAAGTCGATGCCAATCACGATTCCCGCTCCCATGTCTGGCAAAACTGACACAGGGACATTTTCCGTGATGCCGCCATCAACAAGAAGGCGCCCTTCGTGTTCTATTGGAACGTACGCTCCTGGAACTGCGACACTTGCGCAAACGGCCTGAACAAGGCTTCCGTGCTTGAAAACGATCTTTTCCCCGGTGCTAATATCTGTTGCAATGATGGCCAGGGGGACTTTGGAATCCTCAATGTTTACGTCTCCCAGGTCTCTGAGAATCATATTTCGAATTGAGTCGGTCGTGAAAAAACCTCTTTTTCTCAAAGTAAAGTTTGCGACCTTGGAAAAAGAGAGCTCTTTGCCCATGTCCATGATCTCATCGCTAGACTTCCCAAATGCGTGATAGGCAGCAACCAAGGCCCCTATGCTCGTGCCGCTGATGCAGGTTATTTCTATTTTTTCTTCCTCAAACGCTTTAAGAACACCAATGTGAGCAATGCCTTTTGCGGCACCCCCACCAAGGGCAAGACCGATTTTAGTATTGAAGGGATTTAGTTTCATATGGCTAGATTTTAAGTGAATTTCTGTTTTGTGTCATATAAATTTCAGTTTTTCTTTAGTATATAAGTCGTATGTGGAAAATCGTATTAAATATTTTTGCTCTCTCAGTACTGGCTTTTGCTGTCATATATAAAATGAACTACGAAGGCGTTGAGCAGGTTTATAGTGCCCGTTCCATGGGGATTAATGGCGGTGACTTCACTCTTCAGTCAGAAAAAGGAGAAGTTTCTTTATCTGATTTTAAAGGGAAGGTCGTAATCCTTTATTTTGGTTTCACCACTTGTCCGGATGTTTGTCCAATGTCCTTGAGCTATCTCAACAGTGCGCTTAAAGGAGTTGATGAAGAGAAGGTTCAAGTGCTGTTTGTAAGCGTTGATCATAAACGTGACGATCCAAAAAGTGTGGATATGTACGCTAAATACTTCGACGAATCTTATGTCGGAGTCACTGGCACTAAAGATCAGATTGATGAAGTCACGAAGAAGTTTAATGTCTTTTATAAATTTATTCCTCTGGAAAACTCTAAGATAGGATACACCGTAGATCACACATCCCGTTTTTATATCATTGATGAAAATGGAGTTGTTCAAAAGGCAATAAGATCAGATGAAGATCCAAAAGTTTTCAAAAAAGAATTAAAGTCTGTAATGAATTAGGAGAATTACTATGAAGACAATTATATCAACATTTTTAATGTCAGCGACGCTTTTTGCTGGCGCTATCACTGCTAAAGACCCATACGTTAGAGTTATGCCCCCAGGGGCCAGCGCAAGCGCTGGTTTTGTTGTGTTTGAAAATAGCTCTGACAAAGATATAAAAATTATTGGTGCCAATACTGACTTTGCTGGAACAACCGAGCTTCACACCCATGAAATTAAAGAAGGCATCATGCAAATGAGAAAAGTTGAAAGCATGACTGTTCCTGCCAAAGGAAAGCTTGTGCTCAAACCACATGGAAAACACCTCATGTTTTTTGATCTTAAAAAGAATCTAAAACCAAATGATAAGGTTCAGATCAAGTTTAAGCTATCGAATGATGAAACTCTTGATGCCACATTTATGGCCAGAGATCTGAAGAGCAAACATTAAGATGTTTAGGGGCTGCCTTTTATTTCTCCTTTTAACACAGTCGTGTGGAGAGTTTAACGTTAGCCCTTATATTTCCAAAACGGCCGACTCCAAAACAAACACAAAGCAACTCTCGCTAATATCTCAAAATGAGTCCACGGCCGGAACGAGTTATAAAATTGCAGTCCTTTCAGATACCCATAACTATTATAAAGAGTTGGAAGATCAGGTTGAGTACATAAATGCGAGAAAAAATGAGTACGAGTTTGTAATTGTCTCTGGGGACATTACCAACCTAGGACTTCTTAGAGAATATGAAATGACTAAGAGGCTTCTTGAAAAGCTTTCTATTCCTTATGTCGTCGCAGCTGGAAATCACGATTTACTTTCCAATGGAGAGTCTATTTATGACCAGATGTTTGGCTCCAGCAATTTTGCGTTTACCTACAAACAGACAAAGTTCATCGTCTATAACAATAACAACTGGGAGGCCACTGGCAGAATCCCAGATCTTGGATTTGTTGAGGGCCAGCTTGCAAGTTCTAGCTCTTCAAACAATATTATTATATCTCACGTCTCCCCTGAGGATAGCGACAGGTGGGATGAGGCCCAAGTGAATGAGGTTCGAAACCTTGTATCTTCATATGGTGTGGATTATTACTTAAATGGACACGATCACAACCCAACTTGCTCTGATTTCTCTGGCGCCACCAGATGCACTGTGGGAGCTCCAGTAAAAGGAAAAATTTTAGAGCTAAATCTATCTAACTCAGGAGTAAGTCATCAGTTTGTTGAATTTTAAGCTCCTTCTTATTCCTATTTGTTTCACTTTTTCAGCAAATGCATACTTTTTAGATTATTTAAAAGTTCAGCATGCGGGGGAGATTGGAGAGATCGCACTTGGTGTGGGCAAAAAATTTAACCGAATTTATAGTCTTGATTATATGCATGGCCTGGTTCGAGAGGAGAGGGGCGGCACCACTATTGAAACAATTGCTTTAAAAAACAATTTTCAACTTTATAGATTCTCTCATATTTTTAGCTATCTTGACGTATACACCGGGCTTGCTGCCTATCATGTGACCGGACTTAAATACCAAGCATCTCGAAATAATAATTACCCTGAGAGTTATTATAGGATTGGATCTATTAGGGGGCTTTTCTACCTTGGCCTAAAAGGAGCTTTGGAAGAGGCCACGAAACATGAGGGGTACTTTGAGGCCGGAATTAATGATGTTTGGATTGAGAACTATGTGAATAATCCAGATACTGTAAATCTGTTTGGCTATGTGTCTTTAGCTTTGGGCTATTCTTTTATCTTTTAAAATTCAAATGTGTAGGAGGTTTGCGCTCCTAACATATAATACTCACCCCTAAAATTTCCCAAATCTCGACTTTCTGTAAAGTAGTCATTGCTAGTGTAACTTAATCGCAGGTTGATAAAGCCGCTCTTTAGAAGCTTCTTGAGCCCAAGCTCGGCAAAGGTTCCTGTTCCTTGTTGAATTGTGGATTCACCGTTGACTCCTTCAACATCATAATCTTCAACAAATGTAATTCCAGAGGTGATGAAGAAAAACAGATCATCCCTGTATTCCATTTGAGCACTTATGTAGGCCCTGGATGAGAAATACGATTCAAAGACATAATCCTCATTGCTTTTGAGATTGTCCTCTCTTGCTTCTGAGTTAAAGGTTGCCTGAACCCCTATAATGGATTCATATTTGTCGTAAAGGGCGCCTGTTGTGAGTTTACCTGTAAGTACGTGCTTTCCATTAAATTTATTGGCGTCATGTCCGCCCACTTCTTTTTCAAAAATCTTTGGGATGTAGGAGAAAAATATATCGGTAAAATATTGACCTGAGTCTTCTTTGTTTCTAAGTCTTCTCGCTATTCCAAGGGTTGGCTCTCTGAACCCCTGTGAGGTGAAGGTGTCGCCTGTGTTATCCCCATAGCGTAGTGAGCTTTCCTCGCTGTAGATATATGGAAGTGATATATAAAAATAAGTCTTTTTATTAACCTTTCTTCCGTAGATGGCCTTTGCAATTAGGTTTTTGTCGTTTTTAGCATATGAGGCAAAGTTTAGAGTGTCGGCCTCAATTTCAGCGTCTTCATAGCCTAATCCGATACTGGAAAAGTGGTTCTTTTCTGGAAATGCGTTGAGTCTATATAGTTGCCCATATGCGGGGAAAGCAAAGAGAATTAGCAGTAATAAATTCATTGAACCATAATAGGCCAATATAAGCTCTTTGAGAATGGACGAATGTTAGATTTATTTTTCTAGATAAATAAGTCCATGAGGGGAGAAGTCACAAAATCTGTAATTCGGTCTTTGATCACACTCAAAACTTAAAGGTATTTCTTTTTTTTGAATCACTTTCCCTCCTTTTAGCGTCAAAAGGGTTGGGGCTTTAGAGAGATCCACTTTAATACCTGTGACCTGTTTAATAGAGGAGTTGAATACCATAGCCTCATATACTTGCTTGGTTTTGCTAAATAATGGATGCTTAGGTCCTATCTGATGTTTGCCTATTTTGTAATAGGTTTCGTGTCTGACGCCTTCCTGACTCTTTCCAAAATCTGGAAATTTGGCAATCGCTTTGTTTATTGTGTTTTCGATGTTTTCCAACTCTTTAACAGCATTGCTTAGCGCCTTTTGATTGCCAATTTTAAACGTTCCCACAGTGGTGTCTTTTTTATCAAAAAAGTTCGTGTTTTTAACAAATATCCAAGTGTCACCATTCTTTGTGAATGCGTTTTGCAACAACCCATCAGAAGTTGATTTTTCTATGGAGATTGCTGAAGCCGCAAAGCAATTGCTTATTAAAAGGGATAATAAAATTACTCTTCTGATAGTAGCCATTGTTTTGGATCCTTGCAGTAGTCTGGGAGGTCTTCACAGCGAGCTTTGTCTTCACTGGCCGCAAACCTTGAGCATTTATTGTACTTCTTAACCTTGCTTTGACAGCCGCCATTCTTGATCTTGGCGAAGTGTGCTGGGTGAAGTAGAGACTTTCCTGGACTCTTAGGTGAAGATTGGAGCTCAAACGCGCCTGGGCCTAAAAGTCTAATTTCATCTTTGTGTGAGTCCTCCATTGGAACGAATTCAGAAGAAACTGATTTTGATCCCCGTGGACAGTATCTATTTCGTTTAGGTGCTTTGTTAATAACTCTTTTTTTGAGTTTATTCATAGATTCACACTCTTCTGGCGTCTGACAAGCACGACAAGTAAATTTATAGATGCTTCCAAAGTAATCACCGCTAGCACTTTTGTAAGTGTCTGTGTGAAGAATTACCAATTCATCTTTATTATTCTTTTCTACCTCATAAAAGGGGAGTAAGTCTGTGTTGCTTAAGCTTAAAGGCGTTTTGGAGACGCGTTCGTATTCACACATGTCCCTTCTGTTTTCGAGAATTGCCCAGCTGTCCTCCGTTAGAAGATCTATTGCCTTTTGATTCCCTGAAGATATGACTTCCCTACAAAAATCATCCTCGCAAACACAGGTGTTCTTGACTGCGGCGACCTCAGGAAACATCTTCCAATGGCTCCCCATTATGCTTTTCATATTGTGAGTTGATCTACACTTATACTTAGGGACTTTTTTACCATCTTTTATCACCATTTCCTGATACTCATCAACAAGACCAAAAAGGTGTAAAGCTTCGTGGGTTATTGTTTCGCAGTTTATGTCTTCCTCGTACATAAAAACTTTTGATCTGAAGCCGGGAGGCATAACCTGAATCTTATTTAAATTAGGTCTTTCACTAGGGTCTCTTGTTTTATTTTCTTCTTCGCTAATTATATTTACCTTTAATTGCTCACCAGATGGGGATTTGAAGTAGGAGCTAACCTTATCTAGGCAAGATCTAGCTTTTGCGTGAAGTTTCTCAGCAACTTGGGGTGAAAAATTTTCATGTGAGCCTTTAACGAATTTTACTGCTACAGTGGCCTCCAATGTATTGTCGTCTAAACGTTTGATTGAATAGTTTCCTCCGGTTGGAAAACCTGTGCCATCAAACACCTTGCTGTCCCCAATTTTTAACTCAGAGCAGGTATTGGCGGTTTTAATATCTTCTAAAAGTGCTTTTAGCTTTGTTGCCGCATTGTCTTTTGTGATGGCCTGCGTGTTTATACAGGCCTGTAGATTGTATTTATCTTTTCCATATAGCGCGTCAGTTAACCTCTGAGCGTTTTGATGAAATAGTCTTTCAGCTCTTAGGGCATCACTACAGTCTCTCTTTTTGCAGTGTAAGCTTTCATTGGGTTTATTGTTTCTGTACTTTTCAATCAAGTAGTTCTCAAGAAACGTCTTTATGCACTCAGGGTTTCCGTTTTGTTCTAAAAAGGGAATGACTTCCTTCACTGCGTTGTCATGGTAAAACAAATCCTCCACACCATTGCTGTAGAGGGACTTCCAAAAATAGCACCCACGTCCACTGGGGAAGTTTTCAAGTTCTGAGATCGCTTTGGCCGCTTTTGCTTTGTAATCACTGGTAGCCTCGCGGTAAGCGGATTTGTTGGGGGAGACTTTAGTTGTAGCCTTCTTTACGTTGCCATCTCTTAAGTTTGAATATTTCTCTTTATATATGTCGGTGTCTTTTTGAATGCGTTTACAGATCTTGTCACCACTACAGCTGCCCTTAAAGGTATGTTCTTCGAGATAGTCCTCAAAGTCAGATACACAAGCTGGGTCCAGTTTCACCAAAGGGTTTGCAATCAAGTTTTTAACATACTGAATGAATCCCTGGGAGGTGAACACCACAGGATTGGTTTTGTATCCATCGCAAAAGAACCCTAAAGACTGTTTAAATGTTTCTTCACTGTCATTGGAAAATGTATGGCCTGTATAAAACCTAGGAAGCTCTGGAACCTTGTCTGGATTTGCAACTAGATCCTTTTTAGAAAGCTCTTTGGAGATCTTGTTTTTCGCTTCGTCTGCACAATCTTTCTCATCACAAAGCTCAGACTTTGAAAGTTGATAGGCGAATTGCTTCTTGAACTTTTCCACACATGTGCTTAATTCAGGCCTAAATTTATTACTTTTGCTAAATAGGGATGAAAAAAAGGATTTTACAGGTTTCTTTTCAAATATATCAGGGTCAAACTTTACACCTCTTTCATCCCAGCTAACCTTTACTTTTTTGTATTGAGGTACAAGCTGAACGGGGGAGTTCCCTCCATGAACCGTTGGACAAAACCATGTAACGTCTAGTTCATTAGCGTGAGTAATAGTAGTTAAGAAAATGGATATAATTAAAAACTTCATCTTAGAGCTTTTCGGTACAAAGCTTGATAATCTTTATTGGAATTATTCATCAATGAACAACCATTTTGAGGGATCCGAGCAGAATGCTGGTCTATCAGGGCAATCCTGTGGGTTTCTGTCCTTGTAGGCGTATTTAGCGCATTCATTATACTTTTTAACTTTTGAGCCACAGGAGCCATGTTTAATCCTAGCGAAGTGTGCGGGGTGTAAAAGTGACCCCCCATGATTCATAGGAGTGGAAGTAAACATGAAGGTATTGGTATCTAACTTGTCAGCTCTTTCTTCTATAGGCGCATCTGGAGGTAAGTAATTTGATTCTGCAATGGAGCTTCCGGCCGGACACCCTTTAAGTTTTGGAGCTTTTTTGTTTTCAACTCTTGTTCGAATCTTTTCAAGTTCTTTGCATTCCTTTTCAGATGCGCAACCGCCGCACTCAAATTGATACGTGTTGGCAAAAAGGTCGTTGCCCTGTTTAAACAGATCTGTATGCTGAAAAACTATTTTTGTTGAATCACTTGAAATAACTTTAAACTGTGGAGCTTGGTCCAAGCGTCCTAAACTTTCACGTCCATAACCTTCCAGGGCCTTGTAGCTGCAGAGGTCTTTGCGTTTATTTAAGTTATGCCATAGGTTTTGAGTGTATAGCTTTGTCACTTCTTTGTTGTTTAGCGATAGAATATATCTACAATCGTCGCTGGTGCACTGGCATTTATTCTGTTTGGCGGCAACTTCTGAAAACTGTTCCCAGTGGGAAGACATTATACTCGGACTGTCCACAATTGCCCTGCATTGATACCTTGTATATTCTTTAGCAATACCTCTTGCTTTTAGGCCATCCAAGTCCTCATCTGCTTTAATTACTTCACCTGTCTCAGTATTTACATATATTACCTTGGATTTTTCATGATACTCGTCCACTAGGCCTAGGATGTGAAGAACTTCATGAGCTATTGTTTCACAATCAATTCCTTTTGCATAAGCACCTGAGTTGGATCTAAAGTTTTCAGGCTCAATTCTGATCGTTTGCAATTGGGTTCGCTCAGATTGCGGTCTTTCACTATTTTGAAACTTGTCTATAATTTTTACTTTTAAACTTTCTCCAGTTGGAGATTTCAAATAAGGACTTACTTGTTCCATGCAAGATTTGGTCTTATCGAAAAGCTCCATTGCCAGGTTGGGGTGATACGCCTTGCCGCCCTGGAAGTCTATGGCCACTGTTGCCTCTAATTTTTTGTCGTCCAATCTTTTCAAAGCGAAGCTGCCGCCAATTCTGTTTCTGGAAGTTACGACTTTAGTTTTCCCCTTTTCTAGGGGGGAGCAAGCATTGGCATCCTCAATGCTTTCGAGTAGGTCTTCAAGCTTTTCTCTGGCGTTGCTCTTTGTGATTCCAAGTCTATTGATACATGCATTTATATTAAAATCTCCATCATATATAAAACCTAAAAGTGCTTGAACGTTCTCATTAAAGAGCGCCTTGGCCCTATAGATGTCCCGACAAGAAGTATTACGGCAGTAGTAGGATGTGGTGGGATCATCATTAATATATTTGTGAATTAAGTATTGTTCCAAGAATTTCGAAGTACATCTTTTGCTTAAGTTGTCTCGGATGTATGGCAAGGCCTCTGTTACTGCGTTATCGTAGAAGTAGAGACCGCCAAAACCATCTTCAGACTTTTTAAGGGTGCAGTCTCCATTATTATAATGTTCCAAATTAGCAAAAAACCTTCCCGCCTTGGCCTGAACGTCGCTTTTTGCTTCTCTGAATGCTGTTTTATTTTGCATCCCGGATTTATTGGAAATGAATAAGATCCTTTGATCATCCAAGTTGGAGAGATGATTTTCAAAAAAGGCCGTATCTGACTTTATTTGATTGCAGATGGATCCCCTTGAGCATTCTCCAACAAATTTTTGTTTCGTGAAAAAGCTTTTAAGGTCATCAACGCAGGCCGTATCTGGCCTGGCCAAAGGGTTTGCTGCGATATTTTTAGCATACTCAATAAAGCCTCTTGAGGTGAGCGTTTTAAGATCATCTCTATTACCTTTGCAAAAGCTTTTTATTGATTTTTTGTAGTGGGAATCACTTTCTTTTATAAAGTTATGGCCTGTGTAGAACCTGGGTAATTTTTTTAAATCACTTGAGGGAGAAATCAGCTCTTTGTTATTTATAAAGAGTTTAAATTTCTTTTCCATAGAATCGATGCAGTTTTTAGATGAGCAAGTGGAAGAATTAGATAAGCTCTGAACAAATCGCTCATTGAACTTTTCAACGCATGAACTTAGATCTGGGACAAATTTAGGCTTACTTCCAAATAAGCTTTTAAAGTTTATTTTTTTTTCTTCAAAAATATCAGGGCTTAGTTCAAAGCTAGCGCCTTTCAACTTTACCTTTACCCTTACCATTTCTGGAATTTGTCGCACAGAGGAGCTGCCTTCATATATAGAGGGACAATGCCAGTCCACAGTAAGTGTCTTGGCAAAAACTTGGCCAAAAATAAGTAGTGAGAAAATTAATACCCTCATCAAGAACCTTTTCGGAATAACCCTGATTATTCTTGATGGATACTTGTTAAGTTGTTGTAATTACTGTTCTTTGAGAATGCTCAATAGCTTACCCATGTTCCGTTCGTAATCGAACTTCTCATCGACAGTATTGTAGGCATTTTGAGCAATGTTTGGATCGTTGTGGTTTTTAATCTTGTAGGCCATGTCATTTACATCTTTGAATGGACTTAGGTGTCCATTGGTGTAGTTGATAACCTCTGGCATAGAGCTTACGTCATAAGCAAAACACACCTTTTTGTACGCCATTGCCTCTATTAAAGTGTTGGGGCAACCTTCGAAGTGGGAAGGAAAGATAAAGTAGTCAATACTGTTGAAGAATTTTGGCATGTCTTTTACGTGTCCAAGAAAAGTTACTTCTTCTTGAAGTTCATACTTGGCACAAAGCTCTTTTAGTTCGTTTTCAAGCTCACCATACCCAGCAATGAGAAGATGAAACTTAAAACCGTCTTGTTTTAATATCTTTGCAACCTGGAGTAGTTCTTTCTGGCCTTTTTGCGCCACAAGACGGCCAGCGTTTCCAAGGACGATTTCATCTTCTTTTTTACGGTAGTAAGTTTGGTGAGAGTGGTTAAGTTTCTCGAGTTCAATGCCATTGTAGATAACCACGATCTTTTCTTGTGGAAACCAGTCCTCAGTGTGCATGATCAAACTGTCTGCAACTTCTTTGGAATTGGCGATAACGTGGGAAATTTTGTTGAAAAGCTTCTTATTTATTCCCTTGTCTTTAATAGGGTGGGGCATGCCTCTTCTGTAAATAATTCTCTTTACTCCCGCAGACTCCGCGGCAAGAGTTCCCACTTTAAAATCTTGGGGCAGGTTCATGATTACAGCATGAGCTCCACGCATAAGGTAGGATAGCTCTTTCTGCTTTAAAGGATTGATAAAGCTTAGCTTTCCCACATTGATTTCATGGGTTTTGTATCTGGCCTGCTTGGCCTCGTGAGAGAGTTTTGAATGAGGGTTGCAGATGAATTCCACTTCAAAGTCGTGCTTCTTAAGGTAGTAGGCCGCCTCAAGGTGCCATTTCTCACCTCCGCCCCACTCCATGTTTGTGTTAAGTAGAATTACTTTTTTCACAGCTCTTGTATTAATCTCTCTGTTTTTATTTCGCCATTTTCAAATTCAAGTTTTACCCTGCCGGCGAATCCATCAATATCATTGCCCAAAATTGTATAATCTTTTAAGTGATTTGAATAATCTGTTTTGCTCTTAAATCCCAATATATTGGCCAACATCAAAGAAATGTTAAAGTGAGTTGCTGGCCGCTTAAGCTTGCTAAGTCTTTTTACTTTGTGCTCATACATTAATACTGGAACCTCATATGAAGTTCTAACCAGTCTTCCATGTCCCCAATTGCCACCTTCGCCCAGGCCTTCTCCATGATCTGAAACGTATACTACAATTGCAGGGCGATCTCTCTTTTTAATCTTTTGGATAAGGTTATTCATGAATATGTCCAACTGCACAACACTGTTGTCATAGTGATTAATCCTGTTTTGTGTGTGATCATCTCCAATTGGAAAAACTGCCTGATCTTTTGGATAGCGAAGGTTGTAAGGACTGTGGGAGCCTCTTTGATGCAGAATTACAAAGTTTCTTTCTGAATCTATTAGTTCAAATTGGTTTAGGAGAATTAAGTCGTCAGCTGCGTTGGAGTCTTCGATCTCTGGGTCCAAGTCGTCCAAGCTTCGGTATGTATCAATGTACTTTGGACAAATTGAATTTGCTATATACCTAAGTTGTTGTTGGGATTGAGAGGATAGGAAGTATGTTTTATAGCCTGCCTCCTTAGCAAGCTTGTTTAAGCATTGTTTGCCACTGTAGACAATATTGCCTGCGCCTAATCCATAAGTGATGTTCATAAGGAAGGCCAACGCAATATCAGTGGATACACCCGAGGACAAGGCCTTTGTAAAATAGAAGTTTGGATCCGACTTCAACTGTTCCAAAAAAGGGGTTGTAGGCCTATCATAGCCATAAAGAGACATGTGATTTGGGGTGAGACTCTCTCCAAGAACCAAAAATACATCACCATCAAAGGACTTAACTTTTTCAAGGCTGATCGTTCTAGCGGAGTGCTCTTTTGCTCCCGCAATTTTTGCAGGTAGAATTCTTCCCAAGAAATATGAGGAAGAGAGATAGATATTCATTCCCCCCAATTCTTCGCTGGAGGGCTGTCTTCCCCATGTGTTTCCTGTCACATATGTTCTAGTGGGATTGTACACAAGGTAGAAAATGAAGAATGCGCCGACTAGTGGAGCTTTTTTAATCTTTGAGGATAGTTTCTTATTAATAAACCAAAATAGGCCCATAGGTACTAAAGTCAAAAGAATAGGTAAGGCCATTAAAGGTAGCTCTTCTTTAAGCGAGCCATACACTTCGCCCACCTCAGCAAACAACAAATACACTTCACTGGCCTGAACCGGGGTGCCAAAGTATCCAATGTGAACCATTTGGAACAAGTTTAAAAAGACAATGAAGGAGAGTGAAATATAGCGAAGTAGGTCGTTTTTTATGAACGTAAAAATCAGAAATATAAAAAACGTAATTATATATTTGTCTCCCCTGACAAAAGAGAAGTTCCCTGACTCTATGAGGTAGTACAACTCTTGATTTAAGACTGTGCCTGCTAGGAATATAAATGCCATCAAAATATTAAATTTAAACTTGTTCATAGGTTTAGATAATAATGCCTATATAAAGGAAACAAAAGGGAGATTGTGCAAAACCGAGTTAATCGGATTGGGCGCACTTTGCCAGTTGTGAGGCAGGGGGCATTAATTTATTATAGTCGCTATGCGAAAAATAGTTTTAATAGACGATGACACCTTAATTCACCAGCTATGGCGCTTTGCCGCCGCTGACTCCAAGATCGAGATTGACTGCTTTGAGACGATTCCAGAGTTCTTGAAAAAGGCCAGGAAGATCTCAAAGGACAGTGAAGTGTATATAGACTCACACCTTCGAGGTGATGTTAGAGGCGAAGAAGAGGCCTGGAGGATAAAAGAAGCAGGGTTTGAAAATATATACATAACCACAGGATACGATGAAGATGACATCGATGTGCCTGATTTTATAGTGAAAGTAGTCGGAAAAAGGCCACAATTCTAAATTGTGAATCCCTGAGCTTGATGCTAAATTTATCCCATGAAAATTCTTCTTACAGGTGTCGCTGGATTTATTGCTTCTAAAACTGCAGAGTTGTTGCTCGAGGATGGCCATGAGGTTGTAGGCCTTGACAACATGAATGACTATTATGATGTTTCACTTAAAGAGCATCGTTTAGAGTTTTTCAAAGATAAAGAAAACTTTCAGTTTCATGAAGTGGACATTGAAAACTTTGGCGAACTTGAAAAGATCTTTTCGAAGCACAAATTTGACGCTGTTTTAAATCTCGCCGCAAGAGCGGGAGTCAGATACTCTATAGAAAACCCACATGTTTACATGAGCACCAATGCTCAAGGATCTTTAAATATTCTTGAGCTTATGAAAAAGCATGATGTAAAGAAGTATGTTCTTGCTTCCACCAGCTCCCTTTATGCTGGCCTTCCTATGCCTTTTAAAGAGGACCTTCCTGTAAACACTCCAATCTCTCCATACGCCGCCACTAAAAAAGCCGCGGAATCGATGGCGTACACATACCACCATCTCTTTGGAATTGATGTCTCAATTGTAAGGTACTTCACAGTCTATGGACCTGCATCAAGACCTGACATGGCACAGTTTCGTTTTATGAGATGGATTGATGAGGGAAGTCCGATTCAGCTTTACGGAGACGGGACTCAAGCAAGAGACTTTACTTATGTGGATGACATTGCCAGAGGAACAATTCTTGCCATGAAGCCACTAGGCTATGAGATCATCAACCTTGGAGGAGGAAAAAATCCAATCACGGTTAATGAGATGATCTCTATTCTTGAAAACGAGCTAGGCAAAGACGCAAAAGTGGAAAACCTGCCATTTAATAAAGCCGATATGAAAGAAACATGGGCCGACATCACGAAGGCCAAAACCCTCCTTGGGTGGGAGCCTACGATCAATCTCAATGAAGGACTTCGACTCTGTGTTGAGAGTTATAAGAATAATTTTGAAATTCAGAGCAAGGTTTCTCTAAACTAATGAAACTTACGGGCAGGGAGATGGAGACTTGTACACCTTTATCTGTAGAGTCAATTTGAATATCTCCACCAATTGAATGTAGATAATCTCTAGCTTCGTATAAACCAATTCCATTTCCATCCTTTTTAGTTGTGAAGTTTGGAGAGAAAACTTTAGTCTGGGCCGCTTTGGATAGACCTTTCCCATTGTCAGAAATAGATATTTCAAAATATTGACTAGTGACAGTCGTGCCTATGGTAACCACTGGAGAAACTGTAGACTTTCTGGCCTCCACTGAATTATTTACTATATTAGATAGTATTCGCTCTAGGTTGGATGCAATCTTGTCCTCCAAAGAGACTTCGGGCATTGCTGTTGTTAGGAGTTTAAGGTCGTAGTCTCTGTGCTCAATCAACTTAGACCTAACAACGTTATTTAGCAGGTCTGGGTAGAAAATGCTCGATCGCTGCCTACTTTTTGTTAAAAGAGTCGAGCAAATACTCATAATGCTGCTCGAAGCATTTTTCATTAAATCCTTCTTTTCGGAACTCATCTTGGCCTCTTCTACAAGATACTCAAGGACTGAGACTGGGGAGCGTAAATCATGTGCGATCTTTCTCAACTCATTGGCGTGTTTACGCTCTTTTTCTGTATTAATGAGTTTCTCCTTCAAATCTTGATTTTCACGAACCCTCTGGTTGAGTCTGAGAAATTCGCTAGAGATTATGTTGTCTTCATTTAACAGACTAACGTTGGCCAAATCATTTTTTAAGGTTTCGATCAAGAACCTAATTCTCTTCCAAGCTAAAATTATTATTACCATTGTAAGAAGGATAAATATGATTTGTGGAAAAACTCCTTTTAGCGGTTTAGTGCCAATTCCTAAGTAATATGCACCCTCAAAGAATTTAAAATCAAGCCTTTTAGCATCGCTTTTACAAGACTGACCATACAAGAGAACCCCATCATGGTCTTTAAGACACACGTTTAAATTTTCAACAGTTGCTTCAAAAGAATGAATAGTTCTGTAAATTGAAATTAAATCTCCGGATATTAACAACGGCTCTAGTAGAATCGATAAAGATTGGTGAGTTTCCTCTCTTACTTTTTGATCCTCTTTTAGTGTAGAGTAAATTGAGAAGCACAATATGCAAAAGCATAGGATAGGAAACGCTAGCTTTAGATGATACTTCTCAATTCTTTCTAGTTCACTAATCAGCTTAGTCATAGTCAAGCTCAGTAATATCAATCATAAAGAGGCCAGCTGGGTGGGTGGAAATGAATTTGTCACCTCTTTTAAGCCACCAGTTCAGAAGTCCTATGGGAGCTAAATAACCCTTCTCCTGTAGGAGTTTTTCAACTTTAAGAAGTGTTGCTTGATCTGTATAACGGTTCTCAGGACGTCTTAATGTTCTAATTTGTTTTTGTAGCTCAATATCCTCAAAATTGTACCAACACAGTCTATTGGGGTCGCAATCAAAGATGGAAATTAAGTCATAGAAATCAAAATACCCAGGAGTAAGCCATAGTAGACTCAAGTCCGCTTTTGAGGCCTCTTGAAAGAAGTTTTGTGACGGAACAATGTTAAACTTAAAGTCTATTTGTGGGTATCTACTTTCAAGGTATGAAGTTACTTTTTGATGCTCTGGAATACTTTTAGCTATTACAATATTCAGACTCTGTGCCGGGACCTCAATTGTGTTCTGCTTATCTTTTAAAATCGTGGTGTCAAAACCTAGCCATGATGAAGTTAATGTTTTTGACGGTGCAACCTTGAGGTGATTCGCAAGAGCTTCTCTATCAGAGCTAAGAGCCCTCATAAATGTTGATACCTGCGCGTTAGCAGTGGGATTTTTAATAAAAAACATAGAAGTTAATGAAGGCACATTTGAGTTGCCTTTTCCGACCGGTGTTATCGTAAAGCCATTCTTTGATGATTCCTTTGATAACTTATATTTCTTACCATGGTGCGTGATCTCGATAAATTTTTTGGTGCACTTGCTTACATGGCCTCTACCTGTCTGATAGGGAAGGGTACATTCGCCAACCTTCTCGTAAAGAGGCTTTCCTTCTTTAATAATCACAAATACAGGTGAAATTAGATCATTTAAAAAGTTGGGGTTTGGCTCTTTAAGTTCAACTTGTACTTTAAATTTTCCAATTTTTTTAACTCCAAAGTTTTTGCAGTTCTTCTTATTACACTCAACAGAACCTTTTATACTATTTAATACCCTCATGGTATCTGGAAGGTTTTGAATATAATACTTGAACGTTGCGACCACATCGGAAGCGTTAATTTCCTCTCCTCGAAATGTTCTATAGTCCTCGTTTAGATTTAAAATGAATTTAGAGCTAGAAACCTTTTCAACACTTCCCAGGACCTCCTTAGCAAGGTTAAGCTTTTTATCAATTCTGAGTAGGTGAGCTGAAGTAACATTAGTGATTATAGTTTCAGAGTAAGTTAGAGTGTTTGACAGCCTTATCTCATCATTAATGTTTGGTACAACTATATTAATAGTAGATGCAGGATTACATGCCGATAGAATTGATACCAATAATAGGCTTAGAAATTTTATCCTAGTTATCCCTAGATAAAGGAGTGCAAAAGTAAAGGAAATGTAAAACACATATAGCATATTGGTTTGAAAGTTTCCAAAATGGAATATTGCATATCCAATTAGGCAGCCAAGTCCCTGGAAAAGGGCAAATAGTCTAAGATTTAGTTTGTTGAATTTTATTTTTAAAGATGTGTTGAGTTGATCCCTCACTGAGTAATCAGCTGGCCAATACACAGACTCTACTAAAGAAAAAGTTAAGATAACAACTAAGTATGAGATCAAGCTGGGTGAAAGCATATAAGTCAGAGTTGCGAATAATGCTAACCAAGGAGTAATGTAGAGGAGCTTAAGCATCCCTAGCTTCTCCTTTAAATACTCAAATTTGAAACCCGCAATAATTCCTGGTAGCTTGAAAGCTGCCAATAATAATATTGAATGACTTATTGAAGCGACTCCCAGCCTTTGGTTTATTAACGGGAGAAATGGCCAGAAGAGAGAGCTGATAAAAATATAGAATGGAACAATAAAGTTAATATATTTATGTTCAGTTGATAGATTATTAACTCCGTTTAATTCTGACTCTTCACTTTTTTCTTGTTCTTTAGGTAATGAACCTCTCAGAATAATCAAGCCTAAAGCTAAAAATGTAAACGAGTCTACTAATAAAGAATATTCCCACAACCGAAGTTCTATAAGAACAGCAGAGGAGCACATCCCAAGTAACCCCCCTAGAATCACTAGTGATTTTGTTTTGGCCACAACTTTGCTGTAGTGATCTTCTGAGAAAAAGAATTTATAAACCTCAAAATTATAATAGATCTTAGGTAGACCCTCCTTACCAAAAGAATATATGGCTACGAAGAGGTACATTAAGTACTTTTTTTCAGTTATTCCCTCAGCAAGAATACAAAGCACTGAGATAATTAACTCAATCAAAGCTAGAGAAATTAGAACGTAGCCATAGTCTAGGTTTAAACGCTTTGGTCGTACAAACCTTTCACTCACATAACTCGAAGCAAACATAAAAATTGCCGGGATCAAGAAGAGAGTGATTGCATCTTCAACTTTCCCTGTGGTGAGACCGAGACCTACGGGTAGTGCTAGGTAGAGAAGTGCATCTCCAAAGGCGGAGACACATGATGTAAATAGAAAAGCTTTTTGAAGGTTATTCATAGACCCGGACTCCCGCCAGTAGCCTCTAGCTCTTTTTCAAGTTCCTCTAAGAATTCCTCCAAATTGGCATCAATCTCTAAGTCTAATTGGTTCTGATCCTCTTCTTTCATTTGTTTCTCCTAGTTTAAAGCTAAAATGTTTAGTTGAGTTTTATTTGTTAAATTTAAGGTCCAAGTTCCCAAAATTTCTCTGTCTTTTTTTTGGTGTTCCAATATGGCTGTTTTTTTTGTTACTGAAACTTCGAAGTGTAGGCTGTCTGTAAGAGTAAGAAAGCTATTCTTGATAAGTCTCAAGTTACGTCCAATTGTTCTAAACAGAATCTTCTTGTCATTCAGAATAGATTTTTCAATTTTGCATATATTATTTGTGAAAGGATAAATTTGGTTTATTTCACAAAATAAACCTGTGCACTTACTTTCTATGGGGGACTTTAGTTTCGAAGTTCCAGAAAATATTTTGTCTGATTCTTTTTTTAGATTATCTATTAAGGTTGCGAAGTCTTGAGCATTGTATAAATGGTCTAGGTTTATTTGGTCGTCACTCTTTATAGCTTTACAAATTGCATTGAGGTTATAGCTTGAATTGCTTTCAATTGTGATAGGGTGTTTATCGATTAGGTATCTGAAGCTGTTCAAATAAGATAAGTTCAAATCCTTATGTGAGTCCCCAATGGTCTTCCCTTTCAGGGAGAGTCCCGCAACGTGTAGCACTTTTATATCCATGGCCTTAATTCTAGAGTGCACCCAATTCAAACCTTTATTTGCAGCTTTTGCTGAAATTATTAAGTGAGGTAAATCTAATGCGATAGGGATTGAATACGTTTTTGAAAAATTTATGAGTTCCTCAAGATACTCTTCAGCCTCTTCAGTTATTGGAAGGTTCTCAATGAAAAGCTTTTGAGTATGTTCTTTTAATACTTTCAGGTCTTCTTTATTAGAGCTACCGAAGCCTCTCTCAGGCTGAAAGTGCTCAATTAATGTAAGATTGGACTTTGAGAGACTCTTAAAGAATTCAAATTGTTTTAAAACGTAGTTTAAATTATTTCCACTCATGAGTCCTTGGGAGTGTAGGTGGATTTCCTTAGAGGCCGAAAGGCTCTCTAAAGGTAACCAGCTTGTCAGGCACGGGAATGTTAGCTGGATATGCGAAAGTGAGTCTAATGAATTTAATTGCTCAATATTCAAATTATTATTGTATTCCAAACCAAATGTCGAAACTCCGAATTCCCTTTCTAGAAGGCTGTTTAGCATAATGTATCTCCTGGTAAATGGATTCTTGCCTATGTTGCTGCGCACATCAATGAGTGTGTGTAATCTTTTTAAGATTTCTTAATAGCGCTTAAGGTTTATACGGTTAGATGATTTTTTGATGCTTTTTTAAATTCTTGTCTGAAGGGAGGAGAAGGTCTTAAAATCATAAGAGGTGATCTTAAACTTAGGAATAATATGATTAATGAATTGATTGAAATCTCTAAAATGGCTGGCAAGGCCATCATGGAGGTTTATAAAAAAGATGACTTTGAAAAACAAATAAAGGTGGATCAGAGTCCTGTTACTGCTGCTGATTTTGCTGCAAACGATGTCATCATTTCTGAGCTTAAAAAGAAATTTCCAAATATTCCCGCATTCTCTGAGGAATCTGAAAACATCACTTATGAAGATAGAAGGAATTGGAAAGAATACTTCTTAATTGATCCACTCGACGGCACTAAAGAATTTATAAAAAGAAATGGAGAGTTTACCGTCAACATCGCATTAATTAGAGACGGTTCTCCAGTCTTAGGAGTTGTTTATGCTCCAGATAAAGATCTTCTCTATTACAACACTGACTCAACCCATGCTTATAAAGAAGTGAACGGAGAAAAGTCAGAGCTTCCCATCAAGCAAACCGACAAAGACTCTTTTGTGATGGTGGCAAGCCGCTCTCATATGAATAAAGAAACAAAAGACTTTCTAGAAGAGCTGCAATGCAAGTTTGAAAACGTTGAGCTCGTAAATATGGGAAGTTCTTTAAAGCTTTGTCTTGTGGCCGAGGGGGTTGCTGACTCTTATCCAAGACTAGGGCCTACATCTGAATGGGATACTGCCGCGGCACATGCTGTCGTTAAAGCGAGTGGGGGAGAGGTTCTCCAGTACGGAACAGACCAACCTTTAGTCTATAATAAGGAAAATGTTCTGAATCCAAACTTTGAAGTTACTAGACCCAAGCTTTGATCATCCGAAAAACATCCAAAAGATAGTTTTGAATATGTTACGGATATTCCTGTCTGGTAGTATTATTTAGAAAGATACTGAGATCTCAATGTTTTCTTACACACCTTTCCATTGTTGTTCGTGGGATAGTTGTCCACAAAGAAAATCTTCTCAGGAATTTGATACTCTAATAGAATTTTTGCCAAGTCCTTTCTAAACTCTTCAACCTCAATATCTTCCTTGCTAATCACATACGCAACTGTTGTGTTTTGGGTAAGCTCGTTTTCCACAGCAACTGTCACGCAGTCTTGAATATATTCCAATGAGTGAACGTAAGAGTCGATGTCTGTAAGGTTGATTCTAAATCCTCTGTATTTGATGGTGTCATCCATTCTTCCTGTCACAAAGAACTGTCCAGACTCATCTTCAAATCCAATGTCTCCTGTTCGGTAGTAAGTCTTGCCTTCAAACTCAACAAGCACTTCAGCAGTCTTTTCTGGATTGTTGGCGTAGCCCTTCATAAGCTGTCCACCACCAAGATACAGCTCTCCTTTCTCACCAGTAGAAACACGCCTATTATCCTTTACTACAACACAAGTGGTGGATCCAAGAGTCGAACCAACTGAGACTGTGTGATCATGAAGGTCTGTTTCATTAAAGCTCATTCTTTTTGCGTGAGAATAAACCGGCACCTCTGTCACACCATAGAAGTTGTTAACATCGATCGTTTTTAAATGCTTTTTACACTTTTCATAAAGGCCGTAAGTAAACCTTCCGCCGCCCATTACAACTGACTTCAAAGAGCCAAAGTCTCCGCGATCAAAAATTGAGTCCTCTAAAAGCATGTTAAAATTATTAACCACTGTGTTTAAGAAGCTAATTCTTTTGATTTCAATTTCATAGGCCAGAGTGAATATGTTGCCAGTGAAGTTTGAAAAGTGCAGTGAAGCTCCCTTAAAGAGAAAAAGCCCAACATCAATTAGTGAGATATCAAAAGTGAAGTCCGCCACCTGAAGGATTTGGTCACCCTCGGCAATTTTTGGAAAATAAGAATCAAGCCAATTCCAAAAGTCAGTAATGCTTGTTCTAGATACAACCACGGCCTTTGGCCTTCCCGTGCTTCCGGAAGTACATATTGTGTACAAAGTATCCATGGGAGCAAGTTCCACTTCTGAGTAATCTCCCCAGTCTTTAGAAAGTATTTCTTTTAGCTTTTCATTATCAATAAGCTCGGAAAATTCAGATTCCTCTTTTATTTGCTCTATTCTATCTTCTGGATAGTTCTCTTTAACAGGCACATAGGGAACACCTGAATCCATGCAAGCAAGCATAATCATTAGGTATTCATGATCTTTTTTAAGCTTTATTGCCACAGAGCCGTCTCTTCCTATTTGATTTAAAAGATAAGCTCTTGTCTTAAGGTAATTGCTTCGAAATTGTTCACAATCAACTTTATTATTGTTTGTGTCATATATTGCGAAGTCTTTGTTAAATAGTCTGTCTTGTATTATTTGTCGTATTTTCATGAATCGAGATTACTTGAAGCTCTCGGGAGTTTCAATTTGAAAATTTGGGACATGAGGGTAAAATCGTGATACGAAAATCCGAAAGAACTAGGAATATATTGTGAGCATATCCACTAAAGACCAACGCGTTGATGCTTGGCAAAAACTTGTCGACATTATTGAGAGCTACCTCGAACAAAACCAAGACCCTGAAACACCAGTGGTTAAGTACCGATCTGCACAAGATCTTAAAGAAGAACTTGAACTTAAAATAGGTGAAGCTGGGGCCGACTCTAATGAAGTATTTAGTGAGATCTCTAAATATTTAGAATATAGCGTCAGAACCACCCACCCTCAATTTAATAACCAATTAAACGCTGGCTTTAACTTTAACGCTCTCATGGGAGAGATTGTCTCTTTCATTGCCAACACTTCAATGGCAACCTTTGAGATTGCTCCTGTGGCGACTCTCTTAGAAAACAAGCTTGTGGAAGAGCTCAATAAAAGTATTGGCTATGAGAATGGACATGGAATCATGGTCACTGGTGGATCTAATGCAAACCTTATGGCCATCCACTGCGCAAGAAACAGAATGTTTCCAAATGCCAAGCATGAAGGAAACCCTAATAAAGAACTATGCGTTTTTGTTTCACAGGAAGCTCACTACTCATTTCAAAAAGCAGTGTCTCTTTTGGGGCTTGGACTTAACAACCTAATTAAAGTTAAATCCACAGTTCAAGGTGAGATGGACTCTGAAGACCTAGAAAACAAGATCAAAAAATGCATCGAGGATGGAAAAACTCCTCTTCTTGTAGCTTCAACAGCTGGAACGACAGTTATGGGAGCATTTGATCCTGTGGCAAAGAACCAGGAAATCGCTAAAAAATACAACCTTTGGCATCATATTGACGGTGCTTGGGGTGGAGCGGCACTTTTCTCTGAAAAACTAAGACATAGAATTAAAGGCTGTGAAGAGGCGGACTCATTCACTTTTGACGCTCACAAACTCTTGGGAACAGGGCTTATTACATCTTTTTTCTTAACTAAAGATAAGAACATCATCCGAGAAACAAACTCTGGCGGGGGAGGAAGCTACCTTTTCCACGAGTATGAGAACTCTGAATATGACACCGGGGCCTACTCTCTGCAGTGTGGAAGAAAGGTGGACTCTTTAAAGTTTTGGCTTACCTGGAAAGCATTAGGCCATAAGGGACTTCAAGAGTTTGTGGATAACCAAGTGGCTAAAAGAGAACACTTGGTAAACCTGATTAATGAGCATCCAAGATTGAAGATGCTTCATGAACCTCAATTTTTAAATGCATGCTTCCAAGTTCTTCCCGAAGAGGAAAACGTGGACATCAATAAATACAACTTCGATCTTAGATTTAAACTGGTTAAAGAGGGCAAGTACCTTGTGAACTTTTCTTCTTGGGAAGATGGAACAGTCTTTTTTAGACATGTGTTTGCCAATAATGTCACCCAAAAAGAAGACCTAAACAAGCTAGTTGACGAAATTGTATCCTTATCTAAAACAATGTAATTGGAGAGTAAAACGTGGATAAAGCTCAAGTAATGGAAAAACAAACCCAAATTTTAAGAGACATCTTTGACAGCCCAGAGCTGGAGGTGACTGAAGAGACTTCCGCCAATGATGTGGATGGTTGGGACTCTATTACTCACATGCAGGTTATTGCCACTTTAGAGAAAGAATTTAAAATCAGATTCGCTCTTGGAGAGTTGCAATCCCTTAAAAACGTTGGAGAGATGGCGAGTCTTATCCTAAAGAAGATCTAAATCCATGCTCTTTAATTCCTACGTATTTATATTCGCATTCTTGCCAGTGGTGCTAATAGGGTACTTTGCCCTAAACAAGGCCGCCAATGCCAATATTTCAAAGCTTTGGCTTTTTGCTTGTTCATTATTCTTTTACAGCTTTTGGAACATTAACTATCTTCCACTGATTTTGCTGTCCATTTTTGTGAACTTTTATCTATCAAACCTCTTACAGGTTAAAGAAAAGGACAGTACAAGAAAGCTACTATTCTGGACTGGGATTGGTTTTAATTTAGGACTACTGGGATTTTTTAAATACGCTGATTTCTTTTTCTATAACGTAAACTTCATCTTCTCTACAGATCTTCAATACCTTAGATTCTTGCTGCCGCTTGGAATTAGCTTTTTTACCCTGCAGCAAGTGGCATACCTTGTTGATGTGTATGAGAAGATCGCTTCAAAGTCTAAGTTTATTGATTACGCTTTGTTTGTGTCATTTTTCCCTCAACTCATTGCAGGACCTATTGTTCATTATTCAGAAATGATGCCTCAGTTTGAGTCCAAGGAGAACAAGCGTTTTAGCTCAAAAAGCTTCTCCTTAGGCATCTATATCTTTATTGTAGGCCTTTTTAAAAAGGTCATTCTGGCGGACACATTTTCTGAGTGGGCAAACTTTGGATTTGCTCCAGACGCAGATCTTCACTTCTTTCACGCTTGGGGAACAAGTCTAAGCTATATGTTTCAACTATATTTCGACTTTAGCGGCTACTCCGACATGGCCATAGGCCTTGGGCACATGATGAACATAAAGCTTCCAGAGAATTTCAATTCTCCATTTAAGGCCAGAAACATCGTGGACTTCTGGTCCAGGTGGCACATTACACTTACTAACTTCATTACAACTTACGTATTCACTCCACTTGTGAGAATTATGCCAAAGATGAGCTTTGGATTTATGATGCTTTCAAGCTTTCTTGCCATGACTGTTGCAGGCATCTGGCACGGAGCGGGTTGGACTTTTGTCATTTACGGAATGTGGCATGGTGCTGGGATTGTATGCACTCACAATATTAAAAGAAAAAAGATCAAGCTGCCTTATTGGTTTTCTTGGTTTGTAACTTTCAATTTTGTAAATTTAAGCTTCATTATGTTCAGGGCAACCGAAGTAAGTCATGCGATCAATATGTATAAGGGGATGCTGGGATTAAATGGCATAAGCTTTCCAAAAGGCATTCTTTCCATTGATAAGATCAAATCCATGGGCATGGAAGTAAGTCATTATATGACCAATGATGAGAACATGAACCTTCTTCTAATTATTGTAGGGATCATAATTTGCTTAAAGTCCAAAAACTCCATGCAAATCATGAAAGACTTTGAACCAACGCCAAAGCTTGCTTTCAAGGCTTCATTCATGTTCGTTCTATGCATCTTTGGTCTTAACAAGCTAAGCGAGTTTATCTACTTTAATTTCTAGCTTTGAATGTAATTTCTTTTCCAGGTCACTTTTCAACTAACATAGAATCAGCCACTTATCATTTATGAGATTTTGAAATCCTTGTATTGCAATCACCCAATTTCGTTAATTGATTTTGTGTCTTGTTTGTGAGACATTTTGTGGGAGGAGTATTGAGAGTTGAGATACTAGATGCGTGCTTGAAAGAGCTCCGGAGCTTTCCGAAAGAAGTTTTAAGAGATTTCTTAGATGCCACTGCTAAACTTGAAACGGGGTTGATCCTTAGTATGCCACTCTCGAGATCACTTCCTTCTCTTGGGGCTGGCGTACATGAACTGAGACTTAAGGGGAAATCAGGCATCTTCAGGGTGATTTACTTTATGAAGAAAAAGGAAGCTTTTTATATGGTTCATGCTTTCACTAAAAAAAGTCAAAAGACACCACAGAAGAATATTAAGTTGGCCTTAAAAAGAATAAAGAGGTTTAAATGAAGTCCAAAAAATATAACTCCGTCAAAGAAATTGCAAAAGATTTAGGCCTTGATCCCAAACTTGGTGAATTGGCAGTGCTCAAAGCAGAACTTACTTTGGAGATCCAAAATACTATCCAGAAGAAGGGCCTTACCCACAAAGAGGTTTCAGAGCTATCAGGTGTGCCAAGATCCTCTGTTACAGGAATCTTGAATGGGAGCTTGCAAAAGGTAACTTTGGATAGACTCATAAGAATTTTGATTTCTATGGGGAAGAGCCTTTCTATTAAAGTCAAAGATGCCGCTTAACTTGTCTGTAACTGAACGCTCTCAATTAACCAAAAATCCTTTTAATGGATAATTTTGTAACCTTTCGGTTTCAAAGTTTAAAAGTACGATGGAGAGTCTGAATTTAAAATCTCTACCGTGTAGGTTTTTATACGCTAATTAGTATAATTAAGAAAAATACGGAATATAGTATATTCTTGTGTTATACTGAAAAGCGTATAATAACTTGTCTGCGAGGAATACATGTCTGAAGAACTCATCATAGAAAACATAAACACTCCGAAGGTGATGGGAGTGGCAGTTAGGAGGCTCAGGAAAAGAGCTGGGTTAAGTCAACTGCAGGTTGCAGAGCTGGTAAACATTCGACAGGCAACAATAAGCGATCTTGAAAATGGCCGTGGTACTTTAGATTCTCTTTTTAAAGTCATCCAGGCCCTTAAGTTAAACTTGGCCATTTCAAACAAGACTGCCCTTAACTCTGATAAAGAGAAAACTAGGACAAATGAAGTTTTAAACCTTCTAAAGGATTAAGCCGGACTGTAAATGAAAAAGAAAACAAATACACTGAATATCTTTCTAAATACCATATTGGTTGGAAAACTCACTAAAGCCTCAAATGGAGAAATCTCGTTTAGGTATGACAACGACTGGATCGTAAATGGCTTTGAAATTTCTAGGTCATTACCCTTGCAAGAGCAAGCTTATAAAGGAGAGGTAGTATCAAGATACTTTGACAACTTGCTGCCTGATAATGAGGAAATAAAGGCCTTAGTTGCAACCAAATTTGGAGCGGAGAGTACAAGGTCTTTTGATCTTCTGACTGCTATTGGAAGAGATTGCGTGGGGGCGTTGTCCTTTCTGCCAGAAGGTTTCGAACACCCCGTTGATTTTGAGCTTAATCATTCTCCTATTAGAGACAAAGAAATTGGCAGAAGATTGAAATCTCTTGGCAGCACAAGTCCCTTGGGAATGAAAGAAGGAGATTTTAGAATCTCCATAGCAGGAGCTCAGGAAAAGACGGCCCTTCTAAAGTTGAACGGCACTTGGAAAGAGCCTCATGGTCTTACTCCCACTACTCATATCATTAAAACCTCTATTGGTGCTTTAGGTGTCGATATCAATTTTGAAGACAGCATAGATAATGAGTGGGCCTCGTTATTTCTTATGAAGAAGATGGGACTGCCTGTTTGCAATGCTTCAATTGGAGACTTTGATGGAAAAAGAGTTCTAATTGTGGATCGATTTGATCGAAAGTGGAGAGAGTACAAAGGTCAAAGGATTCTTCTTCGTATTCCCCAAGAGGATATGTGTCAGGCACTGAGTATTTCTCCGTATAGAAAGTATCAATCGGAGGGAGGGCCAGGAATCGTTGACATTGCCAACTTTCTGATGGCCTCAAAAGAGCCTGAGGATCGAATTAACTTTTTTAAGGCCATAGTGGTTTTTGATCTACTTTATGCCACTGATGGGCATGGAAAGAATTTTAGCATCTTCTTGGAAGAAGACGGATTTAGAATGACGCCATTTTATGATGTCATGAGTGGATACTTCCTTCATAAAAGAGAAAAGCAGCAATTAGGAAAGCTAAAGCTTGCAATGAAGGTTGGAAACTCTGGACATTACTCATTTAAACGAATTTCAAAAAGACATTATAAGGAGACTGCAAAAGAGTGCGGCATTAGCGAAAAGATGTTTGAAGAGATTATTTCTGATTTAAAACTTAAATTTGAAAACCTTCAAATAGATGAGAGTGAGTTAGATCCCTTGCTGAATAGGGAAACACTTGAAATTATTTTGGAAGGAATGCAAAAAAGAGCAAAACTTATTCTGAAATAGCCCATGTTTTAGTTTTGAAAAACGTTTTGGGTACCCTCCCAAGATTAGTGCAATTCACTTAAGATGTTTGTAATTTGCCTTCTCAACTTAAACAGGAAGGTTCTTATGAAGACATTAATTATTGCATCTATTCTACTCCTTACTGGCTGCGCTTCTCAGGGCAAATCAACTCCAAATCATTATAATCCTAGTGAAAAAATATTTGAGAAGAAATCCATTAACTAAACCCACCACATATTGTTGGCAATTAGAGAGTGAGCTGAACTTTGATCGCCGCTTAGGAAACTCTATATTTTCTGTCTCTAACCCCTTAAGATTATTTGGAGTTTAAGGAAAACTTAATGTTTGGGCTCTGACCTCCGATTGATAGGCGTATACTTTTTTTAGAAAACAATCTAGGAGTCAGAGTGAGAAGTTCAAAATTATCAGGCCTATTTTTGTTATGCGTTTTTGGCCTAAGTTCTTCATGTTTAAAAAAAGAAAGTAGCTCATCTCAAGCTGAAGTAGCAGGCAACGACTGTCCCAGCGGCTTCGTGGAAGTGGAAGGCAATGGAACTCTTGGCACCAATGATTTTTGTGTCATGCAGTTTGAAGCTAAAAATAATTCTGGCACCCCAGCTTCTGTTGCCTCTGGTATTCCTTGGGGCAATATCAATGCAACTGATGCTCAGGCGGCATGCGAGTCAATGAGTGAGTCTGGTTTTGACGGCACCTTTTCTCTTATATCAAATCCCGAATGGATGACTATTGCTAGAGATATTGAGGTCACTGCATCCAATTGGTCCGGTGGGGTGGTAGGCTCAGGCCATATACCAAGAGGACATAGTGATGCTAGTCCAGCTGATCCAATTGAGGTCACTAATCCTCTAGATCCTTATTCTGGAACAGGTAATAATTCTTCTGAGCTGGCGGGAAGTGGCTGGGAACAAAAGAGAACACACACACTTTCAAATGGTTCAGTTATTTGGGACTTTTCTGGAAACTCTTACGAGTGGGTGGATTGGGATGCTGATGATGTCGGGTTTACTTTAGGGCCTCAAGATGAAGGGGCTTCCTGGAAGGAGCTTTCAGTCAATCCAAGTGCATCACTTTCATTGGATGATTATAAACCAGTTAACGACAGTTACGGCACGGCCAATAGTTTTGGACAATGGCTAGGCGGTGGCGGTGGAGCTACCCTTAGAGGGGGGACAAGTGACAAGAACGCCGAAGCAGGTGTGTATACTCTTCTTCTCGTAGTGAGTAGTTCAACAACTTCAAATCACTTTGGCTTTAGGTGTGTATATCGCCCCTAGAAAGGGGCGATCGGAAGCTATTTAACAAATTTAACAGTCGTTATGTCTTTTACAGGATCGTAAGTTAGATTGATCCACCAGTAAAAGTTTAATCCTCTAACTGGCACAACTTTCATTTTCATTGTGGCAAAGTTTGTGTTGGCAAAGATGATGTCTTTATCAATTTCAACCTTCACTCTAGCAAGCTTTTCGTTCACAATTCCAACACTCGCGATTGGCTCGTATTCTCCTGGCAAAGAGATGCCAGTCTTCATAACTCCAACCCCTGCGAATGGAGAGAACTTCATTAGCTCAAGCTTATTGTTGAAGTTACATTTTCCATAAACAGAGCTGAAGTTAATCTCAACTAGATTCCCTTCTTCGATCGTAATAATGTTGGAAGTAATGTTAAGGAACTCTACGCCTCTTTGCTTGCAGCTTGCTGGGCTTACTGGTTTAAATTCGGCAATAACGTCATTAGCAACTGCCGCAGAGGATAAAACAAATGCAGAAATAAAAAATAGAAATTTCATATGGAATACTTCGTCGGTTAGTTTTTCCTCTGGAGGCTACTCCGTATGTAACAACCTAACAACAAACACTGAAACTTTTACATGGCCCTAGCTCATTTTCAATTTTGAAAAAACTAGATCCCATACAGTCTGGAAAAGGCCCTCATTTGCTGTAGTTTGTCCTTCTCAACTTAAACAGAAGGATCATATGAAAACATTAATTATCGCATCTATTCTATTACTTACTGGCTGTGCCTCTCAAAACAAATCAAACTCAAAACTCAATAAGGCATTTGTTGAGCGAAGTATTAAAAAATAACCTCACAACCAAAGCACAAGTTATTGAACTTTTAGGTCATCCAGAAATGGTAAACTCATCATCTGATGGCGATGAGCAGTGGGTGTACGCAAAAGGCTCATCAGAGCATGACGCTGGATACGGAGGGATTGGAACCACTATGCTTGGTGTGATGGGAACGACACTTACAGGCCTTGATGTATCCACTGCCAATTATTCATCAAGCACAAGCACACAGACCACAACTCTAACTATTTACTTCAACAAAAAGAGCAAAGTAACAAAGTATAATTTTAGTTCTTCACGCTTTTAATCTATTCGGACTAATGAAACCTCAATAACTTAAATTATTGATTTTTGTATAACTTGCATACCTTTGACTGGGATACCTTTTTGCGGTATATTGGCTTTAGGTGAAAAGGGAAGCTTGTGGAAATAATAAGCTACGGGAATAAAGAAACAGAGTGCTTTGACCTAAAGGGAAAGATAAGTAAAGGCTGCAAATGGGCCAACATTGAGAGGGTTGCTAGAAGAAAGCTTGATATTCTTATTCACGGTGTGACTATTGAAGACTTTAAAGTCCCTCCTAGAAACAGGTTTGAATGGCTAAAAGGGGACTTGAGAGGATTTGCATCGATTAGAATTAATGATCAGTGGAGAATCATTTTTCAGGTCAATAAAAGAAATCAGCTAGAGAAAGTGGAAATAACTGATTACCATCGAGGTTAATTATGAAAACTAGAGATAGAAGACCGACCTCTGTCGGAGAAATGTTAAAAGAGGAATTCTTGCTGCCATTAGGATTAACTCAAAGAGAGTTTGCTGAGCATTTAGGTCTTGAAGTAAAGGCCATTAATCGACTTGTTAACAATAAAACATCAATTAGTCCTATTATGGCCTTGAAAATAGCGTCTGCCCTTGGCACAACTCCAGAGTTCTGGATGAACTTACAAATAGCGAATGACCTTTGGGAGCTAAAGAATTCAGATATTGAACTGCCACGTCCTATTTCTGCTTAGGAGCCTTCATTAGTGTTAGGTAGGTATTAAAGTTTAAAGTTCTTTCCAGTGACCTTTTTTCTTTTAAGCTTGGAAAAGTCAAAGGTGGCAAAGTATTCTGCCAAAAAATTAAAGTAGGAATCAAGATTTAAGTTTTTGTCTGATTTCATCAATAATCTCCCACTCCTCGAATAAGTTTGCATAACTTTTTATAAGGTCCCAATCAAGATCAGCTTGAGACTCAATTAAATATTGAATATCTGCCTTGTCCTGAAACTCTCTCTTAGGATCATTCTTATAAGCTTGAATTTTAAGTCCAATAAGGTCTTCGGCCCTAACAAAGTTTATTCCATTTGGGCCGCCTGAATTGGACAGTTTTAATATGTCTCTTGAAATAGGTCTTCGGGCGATGAGCAAATCAACATATCCCAAACCTCCGAACTGGAGCACCTCCTCAGATTGGTTCTGAAGAGCAAACCCGTTTTTAACTAACAGCTCACTTGTTTTCTCTTTATCTTCTTCATAGATAAGAAGATCCAAGTCGACAGTTGCCCTTGTGGATCCATAACATGCAAGGCCTAAACCACCAATTAATGCGTGGTCCACGTCATTAGAAGACAATAGGTTGTGAACAAATTTGAGTGTTTTACGAAGGTCCATTTTTTAATTTTACCTCATGAATAAATCAATAACAACTTTACTGAACTGTGTAACTTGTTGAATTTGTTAAACCGTTGTGTGGAGCCTATTGAGAATAGGAGCTAAAAGTTTTGGAGTTTTCCCTTCATTTTTTGTAGTATCCATCCATGCCTAATAAATTTCTAAAGACATTCACAATCTCCACAATAACTATATTCACTCTTTGCATGGGACTGATCATTAGTGTTGATCCTTATGAGAAGTATGGGATTAATGTTTTTGGCTTTAAAACCAAAGCAGTAATGTTTGGTAGAGAAGTGAAGTTTAGAATGCTTGATAACACAACCAACAAGTACGAAGCATTTCTTCTAGGCTCAAGTGCCGCCCATAGATACAAAACAAGTGACATGAATGAGATCACAGGACTTAAGAGCTTCAATTACTCTGTGCAACACAGCACCACAGAAGATTATCTGGCAATCACAAGGCACATTATTGAAAAACAAAGCCCTAAGCTAATTATTGTGCAGTTTGACTTCTACACGCTCAATAAAAACTTTGAAACAGATCCAAGGCTCTATAATTCACCGCTAAGGAAGTATTTAAAAAAATCTCAAAACAACTACTTCGACTCTAAAGCAATTTCCAATACATACCTAACAATGGATGCGCTTAGAGACAGCATTAGAGTTATAGGAGTAAACCTGTTCTCAGAACCAAGACATATCTATCTTGAGCATGGAGACTACCCAAAAGAAAAGCTAAACACTGGCAAGGTTAAGCTATCTCAGCACGAATACGGCAAGTACGAGTTTGATCAAAAAAGAGTCAACCAGCTCAAAGAGCTTCAAGAACTGGCAAAGCAAAACAATATAAGGCTCATTGCAATAACCACCCCTCACACTTACGAGCACGTCCAGAGCATAAAGAGTCAGGGGCTAGAGAAAGAGCTAAACCAGTTTAAAAACATCCTAGCAAATACCTTCTCCGAAGTTTACGACTTTACTAACGAAGGACTCAAACCGTACTCCACAAGCGAATACTTCATGGACAGCTCCCATCTTGCGCCCAAGCTTGGGAAGTTAATCTTAAGTGAGATTTTTGAAGCGAATAAATCCCTTCATATTGGAAGAAATATTAGCCTCAAGTCAGAACTAATTCTTAAAGGCGTACTCCAGCTCTGAGTTGTCAGGCCCAACGGCTCGTTTAGGCAGTATCTCCTCAAACCCTGACCATAAAAAAGCAAATACTCCAAGTACCGGAATGATTAATAAAAAAGTACTCCAAAAAAGGGATGTGCTTAATGTCTTCATGGCCTCTCCTATTCAAGTAAAGATTAAATAGGAAAGTGTTCTTCTTCTCAATTAACCGAACTGTATCCGGCCTCTACGACTTGGAGTTTAAAAAAAATCTATTCTTTGATTACTTATTGTGCAGTTTCCAGATCTGAAACAGGTCCTTAAGAACTCTAAAGATATCTTTGCTAATATTCACTTTGCTTCCTGGCACGTCTTCCCATTTACGAAGAGGATACTCAATAATCCTCTTGTCTTGAAGTCTTAGTAGAATCTCAACATCAAAGATCCATTTGCTAATGAATGGAGCCGAGAATGCGATTTTTGCTGATTCGTAGTTAAATAGCTTGGCCCCACATTGGGAATCGTAGGATTTAACGTTTAGAACCACGCCAACGACAGTTGCAAATATTCTTCCTAGATAGTGTCTCTTGGCAGAGCGTCTAATATCAGAGCCAAGTCTTAGCAGTCTTGATCCCCAGATTGAGTCAATCTGATCCTCGTAGAGCCTCGAATATTTATACATGTTGTCCACTTCCCAAAGTGGGGTGGCGAGATCCGCATCCCAATAACCAATCCAGTCATTGGAATTGAAGAGTTCTTCCTTGTCGAATGTTAAGAATGCGTCTCGAATCACGGCTGCTTTGCCCTTATTGTGAGGGGCGTTGTAAACATACATGGTTTTAGGAGCTAAAGAGGAGAGAGTTTCCAACACCTTCGCTGTATCATCTTTTGAGCCGTCGTTTGCAAAGATAAACCTCACATCCTTGTTCTTTTTAGCGTAGGAAGTGAATGCAGATCCATCAAGTCTATCTTCTTCATTAAAACAAGGGATAATTAAATAGCAACTCACTGAGCACTTTCCTTTTTGAATATGTGGTGTCCACACTTGTCCGTGTATACTCTATTCCAAGTGGCACTAACAGCTTCAACCTGTTTTTGATTGTGGAACGTTTTGTAAAACAAACCAAATTCATCCCAATTAACTCTAATATCTGGTTGTTGAGACATGGGAGCTGGAGAGAGAAACCTCTCATAGAAAGTCTCTCTAAGTCCTAGGACACTAATTTGAGAATTCTTTTTTAGATCCTTTAATTTGTAGCCCCAAGTTCTATCGTAATCAACTTCTCTTGTTCCGATAGGGAAGTAAGGATCAACTAGTACTCTGAAGCCTTCTTTTTGGTAATTTCTAAGGATGGACTTGGCCTTAAGAGACTGTTTACGACATTTAGTATGCATTAAGTAAGAGCTTGCTAAGGACTCCTGCATGCCTGAATTAAGCTTAGTCATAGAAACTACAAATATTATGGCCAAACCAGCAAACTTAACTTTTTTGGAGAAGAAACGTTGCAAGTCCATTTGACCAATTAAAGGAATAAACCCTACTAATAGCATTGCAACAAATGGCATCGGATAATAGTGATGAACTGAGGTGATCTTTCTAGAGAGTAAAACACAGAAAGGAATCAAAAAGAATACTGCAACCTTCCAAATCTTTAATTGTTGATCTCTCTTTTTAAATAAAATGGAAAAAATAATAACAAAAAGACCTGGGTATTTTATTTGGTCCCAAGTAAGTGCAAGCCACTCTGTAAATGAACCCCAGTCTGGACTAACAGAGTGGTAAGACTGTTTAAGCATGAAGGCAATGTGCCTATGCATAGAAAGGTTTTGAGGGAAACCAATAATCTGGTACGCCAAAAACATAATGACAACATAATTGAAGAACCGTTTCCAATTTTTCTTCTCATAGGGAAACATCACTAAGAAGAGAATTGCAGGATAAAAAAGAAGGGTGCTCATCTTGGTTGCAGTCGCCACTCCCCATGCCATTGCAGATGCTGTGAAGTAGAGTGAGCTTTTTGGATATTGAATCAGTTTAAAGCTTAGAAGAGCGGCAAGCGCTGTGACTAAAGCTAGAGTATGATCAGGGTGTGCCAGTAAAAGGTACTCTGTCCAGGTTTCTGAATGCAAGAAAGTGCTGGCAAATGTATAAGTCATTGCAAGTCTAAAGATTAAACCTTTTACAATAAAGCTTGCTAGAAGAAATGCCAAAGCATAAAGCGCCAAAGTACTTGCAAGCACTAATGCGTAGTAATGCGATTGCTCCACCTTTTCAATTTTATCCATATCAACTTCTGGAAAAGTCTTATTGGAAAATGCGTGAATTGTGTGAGCTACTCTAAAGTACACATTTCCATAAGGGTAAAATCCATTGGACTTATACCATCTTGTGTTCATTATGGTGCCTACAGCTCTGGATGAATCATTACTCACTGTGTTGATTATTTCTCGCGGTGCTGAAAATTGCTCCAAATAATGATTGACGGTGGTAAACTGAGAGAGAATGGCCATAAAACCTAAAGTAATTAATAGCTTTAGGCTGTGTGGCCTTATGACCTGAAATATATCTTGCAGTTTTACCTTAAGAAAGCTTTTCAAGGATTCTCCTAGTTTTATTGTAATAGTTTTGAGGCAACAAAAATTAATCATTACCCTATCAATTAAAACATGCTTTTAGAAGTTGATCGGGAAGAATAAAACTTCCTATTTCGTAGTGTCATAACTAAAATGACCTCAATGAAAATTAGTTCAAAAAAAATTCTTAAAACGGTAGAGACCAAAGGATTTGCCACCCTCCTTACTGGCAACATTATGGTTAGTTTTATATCGCTAGTTTTTTATCCTGTACTAACACGACTCTATAGCCCCGGAGAGTTTGGTGTCTTTGCTTCATTTATGGTGGTAATGGCATTTACATCTATAATTAGCTCGCTTCAGCTACACGCATTCTTGCCAATACCTAGTTCAAAAGATGAGGCTAAGCATCTGTTTCAAAACTCCTTAGGCCTTCTTACATTATCAACCGCTTTTTTGGTTGTTGCTGTTTCTTCCATTTACTTTTTAGATCTTAAAATAATAGTGAAGGGTTACGACATTAAAGGGATTCTTTTCTTTTTGCCAATCTACTCTTTTCTCGTGGGTCTAAATGAAATATTCAAGGCAAATAATATCAGAAATAAGCACTTTTATATTAATGCCAAGGCCACAAACGTAAATAGAGTATTCGCTAATTTGATAAAAGTCGCATTGTCCTTCAGCTTGAAAAGTGTGGGACTTGTACTAGGTGACATTGCAGGTTTAATGTTGTCCGCTGGTATTTATAAGAGGAACTCTTCTGCAGATCTCACCCGCCCGAGAATCGATTTTTCCTTTATAAAAAAATATTTTAAACGAGGAATCTTTTCAACATACTCAGCAACCTTAAATCAGCTGATAATAGACTTGCCAATGGTGTTTGTGGGAGCAATGTTTTCAATTGAGCTAATGGGAGCATTCTTGGTTTCTTACAAAATAATACTGCAGCCCTCACTGATCTTGGGAAGTTCCTTGGCCGGAGCTGTTTTTAGAAAGATGAATGAGGTTGATGCGGTGACTGGAGCCTTAAGGAGATACTTTTTTAGGGTTACAAAAAAAGTTATGCTGCTCTTGCTTCCAGTCTGCTTACTTTCTGCCTTAATTGCGGAAGACGTGGCCGTTTGGCTTTTAGGAAAAAGCTGGGAAAGCTCCGGAAACTTTGCAAAGTATTTTGTTCTTTTAGTTCCTTTCAAGGTTCTGTCTGCACTGACCTATAACCTTTTTTTAACAATTGATAAGGTTCAGTACCTTGCACTTAAAAAGACATTTAATATTGTATTAGTTGTTTCTGTATTCATGCTAGCAGAGGGACTGGATAACATTCTTACTTTTCTTGTTGGTGGAGAGGTCCTTATTTCTGTTATATTTTATTTTTTCGGCCTTGCGTGGACGGCTAAAAAGAATGATTAGCCGAGTTGTTTCGTTGATAAAAATTTCACCTTACAATTTTGGATTATCCACATATAATCTTTTTTAAATAAAATAAAACAAGCGAGATCAAATTATGAGTGATGCAAATACCATCCATCCTACTGCCGTCGTTGACGATAATGCAAAGCTTGGCCAAGGCAACTATATTGGCCCTTTTTGCATTATTGGTCCTAATGTGGAAATTGGCGACAATAATAGATTTGAAGCAAACGTATGCATAGGAACCGCAGCTGAACATAGAGACTTTTTTCATGCTGAACCAGGTAAAGTAAAGATTGGGAATAATAATGTCCTTAGGGAATTTGTTACAGTTAACGGCGGAACTGAAGAGGTCACAACTCTAATGAATGATGTTGTAATGCTTAGAGGCTCTCATATTGGTCATGATGCGGTAATTGGGAACAAGGTGAACCTGTCATGTAATGTTATGGTAGGCGGGCATACAATTATTGATGAGTTCGCAAATCTAGGTTTATCATCCACCGTTCACCAGCATAGAGTCATAGGAGCTTTCGCAATGATTGGAATGAATTCCACTGTAACAAGAAGTATTCTTCCTTTCACAATCTCTTTTGGAAGCCCTGCTGAGTCTCATAAAATTAATAAAATCGGATTAACTCGATTTGGTCTAAGTGTAGAAGAGGTTAGCCAAATTGATGATTGGTTCTTCAATGTTAAGGGACAGGAACAGGCCGAACCATCACTTCTTGGAACCGAATTTGACAAGTATATCAAATATTATAACTCAATGAAAAAGAAGTACTCCTAATATGAAAGTAATCTTTATGCCCAATAACACTGCTTCTTTGGCCAGTGTGCATATTAAAGAACTTAGAAAATTGGGTGTTGATGCGGTAGGGTACAATCTTACTCCTAAAAAACAAACTTCCCTGGACTCAATAAAGTCTATGCCCACAAAAGGTCTAGGCAGGAAAGTTCACTTCTTTTATTCCTTTTTAAAGGACCTTCTATCTTCAGATGTAATTCATTGGATGTATGGTGGGCAATCTTTGTCTACAAAGCTGTTGTTAGCTCTAGTTGCACCAATGAAAAAGAAGAAATTCGTGGAATATTGTGGGTCTGATATCAGAAGCTTAGAAATGCTTTGCGATGATGTCCCTGGATACACTGTTCAACAATTTATTGATGAGGGACTTGAGTCTCTAGGGCTTTTAAATAAGTCCCTTGCAACTCAGAGAAGGTTTAAGAAGGCTGGATTTGTCGCAATGGTTAGTTATCCTGAGTTGGTAGAATATGTTAATTCTGAAATAAACCCAAAGTTTCATCTCATTTCGAGATCAGTTGATTTAGAAAAGTTAAACCCTGATCCAAAGAGTACCAATAAAGTACCACTAATAGTTCATGGCCCCAGCAATCCCAAGGTGAAAGGCACCAAGTATGTGATTGATGCTTTAGACCGCCTTAAAGCTGAAGGAAAAGCTGATTATAAACTATTGCAAAACATGCCTCATGCAGAACTTCTTGAATATCTTAATAAAGCAGACATTGTAATAGACCAGGTGGTCGCTGGGGATTATGGTGTTTTTGCAATTGAAGCAATGGCACTGGGTAAGCCCGTAGTATGCTTCATTCGACCAAAAGTAGAAGCATATTATAAAGAACACTATGAAGACTTCCCGATAGTTAATGCTGATAGACACAATCTCTATGAAGTTCTTGAGGAGCTCTGTTCGAGTACTGATCTTGGTAAGATCGGTGAGAGAGGTTTAGAATTTGCTAGAAAATATCATGATGCAAGAGTCAATGCCAAGAACCTCCAAACAATTTATGAAGATGGCTACTTTATTGCTTAGAAAGTTGAAGTCTCTTAATTGCCAGGCCATACAAAAGCCACTTTGGTAGGAAGTAAAATACACTAGACATTACCGGCGCCGCAAAAAAGAACAAAATCATACTTTCTCCAAAAGATCGGTCACGCACATCATTTGAAGCGATTAATTTAAAAGATATCCATACAAACCAAGCAATATACCCTAGAAAGAAAAATGGACCGCCTATAACGAACATTTCTAGCCAATAGTTATGAATGGAGGTGAGGTTGACCTCTCTACCATGAAGGGAGACTTTCTTGCTGTAAAGTTGTCCGGCACCAATTCCAAGAAGTGGAGATTTCTTGTACTCCGCAATTGCCGCTTCCATGAAGAGAAACCTCTCACGAGTATTTCCATGAAACTCAAGCTTATAGTCCTGATCAAAAAATTGGTTGGCCACAAATTTAGGGAGAATTGCAGCGTACCGGCTAAAGGTTACAAAGCTTTGCTTTAACTCATGCTTCTGCTCTTTTTCTAGGGATGTCCAAAAAAGGGTCCCTACTATGGCGAATACTAAAGCTATTGGAAGAAAGGCTCTTCTGACTTTGCCACTTGTTGAAATACACTTGTAAAGCATGGCCAGACTATAGACTGAAAATAGAACAAGCATTGCCTTGGCACCGGCCTTAATAATGACTATCAGAGAAGTTAGCCACGCTAACACCTTGAACAGGTAATGTATTTTTGAAGAGAAGATGAGAGGAAGTGAACATACTGTAACAAGAGCTAAGTTATTAGGATGCCAAAAAAAGCTTGTTGGATAGTTTTCATAAAAGCTGGGGTAATTAAGGTTCTGCACCCACTGGTCGCTTCTTATGGACTTTACCAGTGGAGATATTGGTGAAACTGGAAGCCTAAAGGAGGTGTATGCCTCTAAAAGAGATATAACGAGATGAATTACAAATAAGACTCCCAAAGCTTTTAGAACTTTATTGAAATCACCTATATTCCTAATAAAAACTTGGAGACTAAACAAACAGAAGAGACCTGTGAGCAGTTGCAACTCAAACCTCAACGCTTGAGAGGTATTTTCAGCCCAAATAAAACTAGTTATAAACCATAGGGGTGCGATAAGCCAGAAAGCTTTATTTCTATTTATCAATTCACTTTTTTCAGAATCTCTGAGCATCAAAAAGAAAGGAATCACGGCAATTATAGATATAACGTGGAATAGATATACCTTTTCCACGCTTATTGCTGGACCTAAGAGTGCTGCGCAAGGCAACATGATCATAAGAAAGTGTCTGAAACTGAGAGTCAAATTTAAACCTTTTAAAATCTTAATTTAGCTTTTTAGTCTTTATATAACAATAGTTTGCCAGCTTTTTTGGATTGAGGTAGAAATATGAGCCTAATCAATATATCTGAGGGAATATGCTTAAAAGCCATCATAGAGAATTTGAAATTCTTCATAAAGTAGTGGATCTTTTAATTGTCCTGTTATGTTGGTGGGCGTCATACTTGATCCGGTTCGAAACTATAGTTCCTCAAGCTCAATCAGGCCTAGAATTATGGTACTTGAAAGCAAACGCCTTATTACTAGGACTTAGTTACTATTACTTTAGAAGGGAGGGATTTTACTCCTCTAAACGTTTGGAATCAATTTTTCGAGAGTTGGTGACTGTCGCAAGAGCAAACACTTATGCTTTTATTGTTTTTGTTCTATTGATCTACTTTTTCACTCCTCATAAAGCTTCAAGAATATTTCTTATTACCTATTATGTTCTAAGCACAAGTGTTCTCATCACTTTTAAGCTTAGCATGAGAAAACTATTGCAAAACCTGAGAGCGAAAGGAAAAAATATTCGCTACTCTCTTTTAGTGGGTTCGGGAAAGCAGGTTCAAGACTATGTCAAAAAGGTCTTGCAACATAAAGAGGCCGGTATTGCTATTAAAGGGTGGGCAGATTCTGATGGCCTTGCCGACAAATTGGGTATTCCAAGCTTTGATGGCTTCACTCCAAGTCTCCTGGAAAATCTGACTCCTGACTTAGTGGTAATTGGATACGCTAACAAAGATTCCCACAAAATAGATTACATCTCTCGCTCCCTACTGAGTTCAACCACTGAAACACTAATTCTTCCGGATCTTACCTATTCCCTTGTGGGGTATAGCATTGTGGAGTTTCATGGACTGCCAATTATTCAGGTAAATGAGCCAAACATAAAAAGTAGATCAATGATCTTTAAAAGAGTATTCGATATTTTTCTCTCTGCTCTTGCTTTGATTGTGCTTTCTCCTGTGTTTTTAGTTCTCTCAATCCTTGTAAAAAGGTCATCTCCTGGCCCTATTTTTTACTCCCAAGAGAGAATGGGACTTGATGGAAACAGGTTCAAGATGTGGAAGTTTAGGTCTATGAAGGTAGGAGAGGAAAATCATGGTGGCTGGACTGTTGAAAATGATCCTAGAGTTACAAAGATAGGAAGAATTCTTAGAAAAACATCACTCGATGAAATTCCTCAGTTCTTCAACGTGCTTATTGGCGATATGAGTCTTGTTGGACCTCGTCCGGAAAGACCCAAATATGTAGAACAATTTAAAAAAGAGATCCCTACTTATATGCTAAGACACAAAATGAAGGCTGGAATCACAGGTTGGGCACAAATAAATGGCTGGAGAGGAGATACTTCCATTGAAAAACGGATAGAGTGTGATCTATACTACATTCGCAATTGGTCAGTTTGGTTGGATGTAACAATTTTAACAATGACACTTACCAAGGGAATTTTTTCTAAGAACGCTTACTAGGATTACAATGAAAAAAGCACTAATTACTGGAGTTACTGGTCAAGATGGAGCCTACCTCGCTGAGCTTTTACTTGAAAAAGGTTACGAGGTTCATGGAATTAAAAGAAGATCCTCTTTATTTAACACTGATAGAGTTGATCACCTTTATCACGACCTTCACGAAAACGATGTAAGGTTTATCTTGCATTATGGCGACTTAACAGATGCAACAAATTTAATAAGATTGGTTCAAGAGATTCAGCCTGATGAGATCTATAATTTGGGTGCCATGTCACATGTAGGTGTTTCTTTTGATAGTCCTGAATATACGGCAAATGTCGATGCTATGGGAACATTGAGACTTTTGGAAGCAATTAGGATATGTGGGTTGGAAAATAAGACTAGAATATATCAAGCCTCCACCTCGGAGTTGTATGGGCTAGTTCAAGAAACGCCGCAAAAGGAAACAACACCGTTTTATCCAAGGTCTCCTTATGCATGTGCAAAACTATATGCATATTGGATAACAGTAAACTATAGAGAAGCCTATGGCATGTTTGCATGTAATGGGATCTTGTTTAATCATGAATCTCCTTTAAGAGGAGAAACCTTTGTTACCAGAAAAGTTACTAGGGCTGTTGCAAAAATTGCACTTGGCCTTCAAGACTGCGTTTACATGGGAAATATAGATTCTCAACGGGACTGGGGTCATGCAAAGGACTATGTCGAAGCTATGCATGCAATGCTTCAAGTAGATGAGCCCGAAGACTTCGTCATCTCAACAGGTGTCACAACTTCGGTAAGAGAGTTTATTATTAAAACTTTTGATCATGTAGGTATAAAGCTGAGTTTTGAAGGTGAAGGTATAGAAGAAGTCGCCAAAGTTGTGTCCTGCTCCAATCCTGAGTACCAAGTTCCTGAGGGAAAAATTGTAATGAAAATTGATCCAAGGTACTTTAGGCCCACTGAAGTGGACCTGTTGTTGGGAGATAGCTCTAAGGCTAGGGAGAAGCTTAAATGGACTCCAAGGCATGACTTGGATTCTCTTGTGACAGATATGATGAATTCTGACTTAAATCTCTTTAAGCGAGATAAGTACCTTGTAGAGGGTGGGCACCGAATAATGGAGTATCATGAATAAGGATAGTAGAATTCTGGTTCTCGGTAGTAGAGGCTTGGTGGGGTCTGCTCTTGTAAGAGAGCTTGAAACACAGGGATATTACAATATTTTAACTCCAGTGCGGGAAGAGCTTGATCTAATGATACAGGCCGATGTTGAGACTTACTTTGCATCTAAGAAACCTGAATATGTTTTTATGGCAGCAGCTAAAGTGGGTGGGATCTATGCCAATAATGAGTACCGTGCGGACTTTATTTATCAAAACCTTACAATTCAGAACAATATCTTTGGGGCTTCATGGAAGTATCCTCTAAAGAGATTATTATTCCTGGGTTCTTCATGCATTTACCCAAAAGAATGCCCACAGCCTATGAAGGAAGAGTATCTTTTGACAGGTCCCCTTGAGCCAACAAATGAGCCATATGCCATTGCTAAAATTGCAGGATTAAAAACAGCCGAGAGCTTTAGGCGCCAGTATGGATCCCCTTTTTTTAGTGTTATGCCCACAAACCTCTATGGACCAAACGACAATTTTCACCCAGAAAACTCGCATGTTATTCCAGGGCTAATTGCAAGAATGACTGAAGCTAAAAAAAGAGGTGATAAGACCTTTAAAGTCTGGGGCTCGGGAAGGCCTAGAAGAGAATTTCTGTATGTTGATGACATGTCTAGAGCCTGTATCTATCTAATGAACTACAAAGGAGAATTACCAGATATAATTAATATTGGGACTGGAGAGGATATAGAAATTAGTCAACTGGCTTTAATTATAAAGGAGGCGGTTGGCTTTGAAGGAAATCTTGAATTTGACTCATCAAAACCTGATGGAACAATGCTTAAATCTCTAGATGTATCTAAAATAAGAAAGCTTGGATGGAAACCAGAGGTGAGTTTGCACCAAGGCCTTGAAACGGTGGTGAATCTTTATGAGTCTTTCTAGGACCTCGACGGTAATAAAGCCTAATAAAGGTTTATTGGACTATAAGATTAATGAATTATGGCGATATCGAGACCTTCTAATTTTATTTATTAAAAGAGATATCCTTACAGTATATAAGCAAACCATACTTGGGCCTCTTTGGTATATTATTCAACCAGCTTTAACTACACTCATGTTCACTTTTGTTTTTGGAAAGATGGCTAATATATCTACTGATGGCCTGCCACATGTGTTGTTTTATTTGCTAGGAATCACTTTTTGGAGCTACTTTGCGGACTGTCTCAATAAAACCTCGAATACTTTTGTTTTAAATCAAGCTATTTTTGGAAAAGTTTATTTCCCAAGAGCAATTGTTCCTGCTTCTACTGTAATATCAGCCTTAGCAAAACTACTAGTTCAACTTTTATTGTTTCTTGGTGTTTGGGCTTATTACCTTAACGAAGGGGTGATAAATCCTAACTGGCAAATAATTTTTCTAACACCGCTTGTAATTCTTTTTTTTGGAGGGATTAGTCTAGGTTTCGGTATGCTTTTCTCTTCACTTACTACTAAATACAAAGACTTGTCCTTTTTGCTAGCATTTGGTGTTCAGTTGTGGATGTACGTTTCTCCTGTGATTTATCCTATGTCTAGTATTCCTAATAAGTACTTACTTTTGATAAAGTGGAATCCAATCGCTCCATTGTTAGAAGTGCTCCGTTATGGATTTCTTGGCCGAGGGACTTTTGACTTAAGTATGTTTGCGTACAGTGGCTTTTTTTCCTTTTTAATATTGGCTCTAGGGTACTGTGTATTCACAAAAGTTGAACAAAATTTTATGGATACAGTGTGATGAGAGATTATGCTTTAACAACTAAAAAACTGTCGAAACAATATCGTCTTGGCCTTATAGGTACAGGGTCCTTAGGAGATGACCTTAAGAGGGCTTGGGCTAAAATTAGAGGAAAGGAAGATCCTTTTAAGTTGATTGGAGACTCCAATGACAGGACAAGCAAAGGTAATAGTAACTATGTCTGGGCTTTGAAAGATATCAATCTTGAGGTGTTTAAAGGAGAAGTACTTGGAATAATTGGTAAAAATGGTGCTGGAAAGTCAACTCTTTTAAAAATCCTTTCTCGAATAACCTCTCCTTCGTATGGGGAAGTTTCATATGAAGGAAGAATTGGATCTCTTCTTGAGGTTGGAACAGGATTTCATCCAGAGCTTACTGGTCGGGAGAACATTTTTCTAAATGGTGCGATTTTAGGGATGAGTAAAAGAGAAGTATCAGAAAAGCTAAACGAAATTATTGAGTTTGCTGGCATACAAAAATATATCAATACACCTGTAAAGAGGTACTCTAGTGGTATGATTGTCAGGCTTGGCTTCGCTGTAGCTGCACACCTTGAGCCTGAAATACTGATTGTTGATGAGGTTTTAGCCGTAGGCGATATTGAGTTTCAGAAGAAGTGCTTAGGTAAAATGAAGGATATTTCTAGAGGAGATGGTAGAACTATTTTATTTGTCAGTCACAACTTAGGTGCGATTTCAACTCTTTGTGACAGGGTCGCATATTTAAAGGATGGAGAATTGGTGTGTGTAGGGGAGACCCAAAAAGTGATTTCACAATATTTAGAGAGTGAGAGCAGTAGGGGAGAAATGTATTTCGATGTGGACAAAAGCAAGATAGCTTCTATTGCTTCTATTAGAACTTTAAATAATCAAAACTGCTGTGTTTGTGACTTCGATGTTTCCGAAGGTATAGATATTGAAGTTGAATATGAAGTTCAGGAAGATGTTAGAGGCATCGTGTTGGCTTTAATTTTAGAGAATGACGCAGGACCCTTGTTTTATACTTTTAATAATGAAGCTGAGGCACCCATTTTCAATCATCAAGCAGGCCGTTATCGGTCTTGTTATAAGGTGCCTAAACTTCTATTAAAACCTGGTAAGTACTATCTTACCTTAAATTTAGGAATGCCAGGCGAGTTGTTGGAGGGACTGAGTAACATAATTAGTTTTGATGTCTTAGAAGGCTCTGTTGACCCTACAAATCTGGGTTGGAGAAGGGATCGGCCTGGTACTATTATACACCAAGGAGTATGGAAAAATGGAAGAATTTAATAAAATACGGTCTCATATTTTAGACCAAACTAGAGCATTCTTTAATTCAACTTCCGGAGATAAGATTGTTCCTGGTCAAAATTATATACCTGTTTCTGGAAAGTTGATTAATAGTAATGATGTTGTAAGTGTCGTCGACTCCGCACTTGATATGTGGTTCACAGCTGGGAGATATTCGGAGGATCTTGAGAGAAAACTCGCTGAGTTTATGCATCAAAAGTTTTGTCTATTGGTTAATTCTGGCTCATCTGCAAACCTTGTAGCAATGTCTACTCTGACTTCTTCTACCTTAGGTGACAGAAGAGTTCAGCCTGGGGACGAAGTTATCACTCTCGCAGCCGGATTCCCAACAACTGTTAACCCTATTGTTCAAGTTGGAGCTGTTCCAGTATTTGTTGACGTGGATATCGAAAGTTTACAACTTGATGTGAGCTACTTAGAAAGGGCTCTTTCTGAAAAAACGAAAGCTGTTTTTATTGCTCATACTTTAGGAAATGTATTCGAATTGGATCAGGTGAGAAAATTCTGTGAAAAGCACAAACTTTGGCTAATAGAAGATTGTTGTGATGCTCTAGGGGCTAAGTATGATGGTAAGCTTGTTGGTACTTATGGGGATATTTGTACTTTAAGTTTTTATCCTGCACACCACATTACTACTGGAGAGGGAGGGGCGGTATTAACTTCGAGCCCGAAACTTAAAAAACTTGCAGAGTCTTTTAGAGATTGGGGAAGGGATTGTTGGTGTCCGCCAGGAGTAGACAATAGCTGTAAAAAAAGATTTAACTGGCAACTTGGTGACCTGCCAAGAGGCTATGACCATAAATACATTTATAGCCACATTGGCTATAACCTTAAAATGACAGATATGCAGGCCGCACTTGGCCTGTCTCAGTTAACTCGAGTTGAAGAGTTTATTGAGAAGCGAAATAAAAACTTCAAGCTTTTACATTCTTATCTTAATGGTCTTGATGATTGTTTAATCCTTCCCAAAATTCATGAAAAGGCAAAACCTAGTTGGTTTGGGTTTCCTATAACAGTTAAAGACGGCCAAGGTTTCTCAAGGAACGAGCTGAGAGATTATCTTGAAGCAAAAAAAATCGGTACGAGAATGCTTTTTGCTGGAAACCTTACCAAACAGCCGCTTTATGAAAATGTTAAATATCGAATTGTAGGAAATTTGGAGAATACGGACATTGTGATGAATAATACATTTTGGGTGGGAGTATTTCCTCGTTTGAACGATGGCCATATGAAGTATATTGCGGATGTAATAAAAGAATTTTTGTCAAAGAGAGCTAAATGAAAGTTGTAATTCTTGCAGGCGGATACGGCACTAGAATATCTGAAGAGACTGATTCTAAGCCAAAGCCAATGGTAGAGATTGGTGGGCGACCTATCATCTGGCACATCATGAAAAGTTATGCTCAACAAGGCTTTAACGAGTTTGTTATTTTGCTGGGGTACAAAGGCTATTCAATCAAAGAGTATTTTTCAAATTACTTCCTGCACCAGTCTGATGTTACCTTGTTCACTGCACAAGATAAGTTTGAGGTACATAACACTTCTCAGAATGAAGATTGGAAGGTTACTCTGGTGGAAACCGGGCTAAACACAATGACTGGCTCCAGAATAAAAAGAGCTGAAAGATACATTAAGGATGAACCGTTTTTATTGACCTATGGTGATGGACTTTCGGACGTTTGTGTAAAAGATTTAATTGAGTTTCATAATGCCAGCAAAGCTTTAATTACTTTAACATCTGTTCAGCCAGAGGGACGTTTTGGCTCTTTAGATATTGGCTCAAATGGAGCGGTAAACAGTTTTCTAGAGAAGCCGAAGGGAGATGGTTATTGGATTAATGGCGGTTTCTTTGTCGTGGATCCATCGTTCTTGGATTTAATAAAAAATGAAAATGACGTTGTTTTAGAGAGGGAACCACTTGAAACGGCTGTTTCTGAAGGCCGTCTTGCAGCCTTCAAACACCATGGATTTTGGAAGTGTATGGATACCTTAAGGGATAAGAACTACCTCGAAAACTTATGGAATATAGGTCAGGCTCCGTGGAAGACTTGGTAAAACTAAAAGAAACGTTTCAAGGTAAGAAGGTCTTAATAACCGGGAACACTGGGTTTAAGGGGTCATGGCTCGCAACCATTCTTAAAGAGTTTTTTGAAGCACATATCTTTGGCTTCTCCAATGAGGAGTTCATTAACACAAATCACTTTAAAACTCTAAATCTAGATTACGATACCTATTATGGCGACGTTAGAAGTCTAAAAGATTGGAAAAGAGTGTTGGAGTTAACCAACCCTGACTTAATTATACATATGGCGGCTCAAAGCCTGGTTTTCGATTCATATACCAATCCTAGCTATACATTTGATGTAAATACTGTAGGTGTTTCTAATTTGTTTCAATCTCTTCTCGACTATCCCAATCAGAATGTGAAAGGTGTTGTCGTTGTGACCTCTGATAAGTGTTATAAAAATGACAATTCAGGAAAAGCCTTCTCCGAAGAAGACTGTTTAGGTGGCTATGACCCGTATAGCGCTTCCAAGGCCTGCTCTGAAATCATAACCAACTCGTACAGAGATTCATTTTCCAAGGAGCTAGGAGTTCTAATCGCATCTGTTAGGTCGGGAAATGTTATTGGAGGAGGAGACTTTTCTAAAAATCGTTTGATTCCGGATATAGTAAAAGCTGGAGAGGAGGGAAAAGTTCTTTCCTTGAGGAGTCCTGAGTCTACAAGACCTTGGCAGCACGTTCTAGATCCTTTGTTCGGCTATCTCCATATCGCGAGTAAGTTGCTTGAAGGGAGTGAGGCATATTCAACCCCTTTTAACCTTGGGCCTGAGTTATCAGACTGTATAAGGGTAAAGGATGTGGTTGATGTCGCTTGCAAAGTAATTCCCCACCTCGAGGTTGAGTTTACTCCTTCGGAAAGATATGAGGCTTCAAGACTTGAGTTGGATATTACTAAGTTGAAGGATCTATGTGGGTTCTCCAATTTATGGAACTCAAAGAAGGCTATCGAAAAAACTCTTAAGTGGTACGGTGTAAGGGATAGAAAAGCACAAACTTTCCTGAATATAGAAGAATATTTAAGAGAGGCAACAATAAGAGAGGCTAGATGGATTATTTAAGGATCGCAAAGAAGAATAAGGTCGTTCTCTTTGTTAACGATATCGTTGGACTAGAAGTTGTAAAAAAAATAAAAGAACAGGATGAAATAGGCTTCTTGTTTATTCATGAGGAAAAACTAAGAAAGTGTGGAGAACAAATCATACAAGCCGCTGGAGTTTCCCAGAGCCAGATATTTGTAGGGAAAGATATTTTAAAAGAAGAGGTATTGGAACTTTTAAGAGAGTATAAACCTGACATCTTCATAACTTGTTATTGGGCTCACCTTTTAAGGCCAGAAGCTTTTAATATTCCAAAATTTGGTTGTTTAAACTTTCATCCGGCACTCTTGCCCTACAATAGAGGCTGGTACCCGTCAGTTTATCCTTTTTTGGATGGGTCTCCATTTGGGGTCACTCTTCATTTGATTGATGAAGGTGCAGACACTGGACCCATCATTGCCCAAAGAGAAATAATCCCAAAGGTACATGAAAATTCTGGGCACTTATATTTAAATGCTCAAAAAGAGATTACCTCTCTCTTTTTCGAAACTTGGGAAAAACTTAAGCTTGAGGGAATTAAACCAATTAAGCAAGATCATAGTCGTTTTACTTATCACTCGAAAAAAGAAATTAGCTCATATGATGAGATAAATTTAGACGAGGTAGGAACATTTAAGAAGTTAATAAATAAGATAAAGGCAAGAATGTTTGTGGAAAAAAGTTTTGCTTTTATCAAGGTTGGGAATAAAAAATATAAAGTAAAACTTTTAATTGAAGAAATGGACTGAACATGAAAAGAGAGATGATTTTAACTGCAGGACCCTCGATCACATCACGAGAATTAGAGTACATTGCTGATGCTGCGGAAAATGGATGGAATAGCCAATGGTCAAAATATATAAATAAGTTTGAATCTACTATGGCAGAATATGTAGGCGTCCCGTTTTCCCATGCTACATCTAGCTGTACCGGTGGACTTCATCTTGCTCTTATGGCCCTTGGCGTCGGTCCAGGAGACGAAGTTATTGTACCTGAGTTAACTTGGGTGGCAACAGCCTCTGCGGTTGCCTATACTGGTGCAAAACCTGTGTTTATTGATGTGGACCCAGAAACCTGGACATTAGATCCCGCTCAACTGGAAAAGAAGCTTTCACCAAAAACAAAGGCGATAATGCCAGTACACCTTTACGGTCACCCTGCCAAAATGGATGAGATTATGGCGTTTGCACAGCATCACAATATTTATGTAGTTGAGGACGCTGCTCCAGCTGTGGGGGCAGAGTGTTTTGGAAAGAGGGCCGGATCATTTGGCGATCTTGGAGTTTTTAGTTTCCAAGGTGCAAAGTTGATGGTCACGGGCGAAGGGGGAATGGTCGTTGCGAATAATAAAGCAGCCTTCGACCGTGTTCTAAAACTTAACAACCATGGAAGGGCAACAGATACAGATCGTGCCTTTTGGATAGATGAAGTTGGTTATAAGTATAGGATGTCAAACCTACAGGCAGCTTTTGGTTTAGGACAGCTTGAAAGAGTTGATGAACTAATAAGGCGGAAACGAGAGATATTTGATCTTTATGAGGATCGTTTGAAGGACGTTTCTGGCCTAAGATTAAATAAAGAGGCTAAGTGGGCAAAAAGTATTTATTGGATGACATCAATTTGCTTAGATCAAAAACTGAGAGTAGGGCGTGACGAACTTATAGTTAAATTGCGTAATGATGGAATTGACACAAGGGCAGTTTTTCCTGCAATTAGTCAGTATCCAATGTGGGAAACACAACCTAGTCCCTTTGCGATTAATATTGGAGATAACGCTATAAATCTACCAAGTGGACACAACCTTACTACTAAAGAAATTGATTATGTTTGTGAAAGAATTAAGTACCATCTGGAGCCCTTATGAATAATGAAGATTTTGCAAAAGAAATAAGAAAGCTCACTTTAGAATTGATTTTCCAGTCCAAGTCATCACACATTGGGGGGGCGTTCTCAATGGTGGAGCTTATCGCTGTTCTCTATAACTCTGTAGCAAATATTGATTCTAAGAGTCCTTTAAGTCCTGGTCGGGACAGAATATTTCTCTCAAAAGGGCATGCTTGTTCCTCTCTCTATGCAGCACTTGCTTTGAAAGGTTTCTTTCCTAGAGAAGAGCTTTTAAGACAATATGCTAAGAATGGCTCAATTTTTACTTCTCATGCCAGTCATCATGTCGCTGGAGTTGAGCTGTCGACTGGAAGTTTAGGCCATGCACTTTCATTTGCTGTTGGTAGTGCTCTTGCTGCCAGAGTGAAAAAACAGAACTGGAAATCGTATGTTATTTTAAGTGATGGCGAATTAAACGAAGGTTCTAATTGGGAGGCAATTATGTTGGCTGGCCAGCATAAACTGAATAATTTGGTGGTTTTAATTGATGCTAATAAAATTCAAAGTCTAGGAAATACCAAAGATGTGATTGATCTATCTAGCTTAGATATAAAATTAAATAGTTTTGGGTGGAAAGCTACAGAAATTGATGGACATGATGTGAATCAAATTGAAAAAACTTTACTTAGTCACAACTATGAAAAACCTTTGGCTATAGTGGCAAATACGATAAAGGGAAAGGGTGTCTCATTTATGGAAAATGAACTTTTGTGGCACTATAAATCTCCGGATGAGGATGAATACATAAAAGCGATGGAGGAGTTGTCATGAGAACTGCCTTTATTGAAACTCTCTATCAGGAGGCACTAAAAGACGAGAAGATTTTCTTGTTGGTTGGGGATTTAGGGTTTTCTGTTGTTGAGGATTTTAAAGAACAGTTTAGTGAAAGGTTTTTAAATGTAGGAGTTGCCGAACAAAATATGGCGGGAGTGGCAGCAGGCTTAGCTAGGGAAGGTTTTAAAGTATTTGTATACTCTATTGCTAACTTTCCAACATTCCGATGCTTAGAGCAAATTCGATATGACATATGTTATCATAATCTGGATGTTACAATCGTATCTGTAGGTGCGGGGTTTGCCTATGGTGCCTTAGGTGGCTCACATCATGCAACTGAGGATATTGGAGCGCTAAGAGTCATTCCAAATATGAATGTCTATATGCCGTCAGACCCAGAAGAAACTTCTTTTATAGTAAAGGAAATTCTTAAGAATAAAGGCCCCAGCTACCTAAGGCTTGGGAGAGCTAGAGAAGAGGTTCTAATTAAAAAATATGATTATAAGCTTGGGCTGAATATCCTCAGAGAATCCAACCATAAAAAAATCATAATATCTACTGGCTCAATATCTTCCAAAGTATTAAATTTAAATAAGTATTCAGACTATTCAATTGCAACCATAAATAACCTCAGCCTTTGTGCGATTAAGGAACTTCAAGAGCTTATTCAGTCTGGTTTATCAGAAATCATTGTTTTTGAAGAGCATCAAAAACAATGTGGATTATATTCGTTCTTATCGGAAAACCTTATAGAATTGTATTCACATGGAAAAGTTATTGGTTTACCTAAAGTCTTTTCGAAGAGTCTTAATGGGTTCACTAATGTCGCAGGTACTCAAGATTATTTAAGAAAAGTTAATAGCCTGTTATGAATGGTCGTGAAAAGTTAACAATTGCGATTCCTACTTTTAATCGGGGCGAGATTTTAAAAAAGTGCTTAAACGACCTCTTAAAGCTGAACCGTTCAGTGGTAGAAATTTTAGTGGTGGATAACCACTCAACTGATAGCACTGAAAAAGTTTGTACAGAATTGCTTGAAAAACAACAAATAAGTTACTTTCGAAATAGTGCTAATGTTGGTCCTGGTAGAAACATTTTCTTGTGTTTTCTGTATGCAAAATCAGACAACATTATGTTTATTGGTGATGATGACAGATTGTCGCACGACTACGTGGGGAAGGTTATAAATCTTATAGAAACGGAAGAATACTCATTCATTTCTTATGAGCAAGGTCATAAAATATGGGAAATTGACCGTTTTAAACCAACTGAACATTCTGCAGCACTTGTATTTATGAGGTCTGGAACGCTAGGAGGTAACGTTTATAATAGAAAGCTTATCGACTTGTCAGTTTTACCCCCAACAGATAGAGCTATTTACCCCCAAATTGCGACGGCCATGAACTGTGCTCTAAAAGGGCGTCTTCTGATTGTAAAGGGATACAACATTATTGAAGTAGACTATTATAGTTCTATTGGTATTTCTGAAAAAAGCATCGAACGTCCTGGGGACTATGGTATAGGTGAAAGAGTGGGCTATATTTATAATCTTTTTCAACGAGGAGAAGTCAGTTTAGAGGTCTACCTGTCTTGCTTGAATTCTTTATTGACTTGGACTGAATACATAGTTGATTCAAAAATGAACCTTAATGCTAAAAACTCTATTTTGTTTATAAAACAATTGATTTTGATTAAAGAAATAAGTTCTTTGAGAAAGTTTTTTCATATATTGGTAAATAAGTTTTTTTTAAACAATAAAATTTCTTTTCTTCAGAAGTTAGACGTCTTTATGTTTTTTTCTCGAAACAGGCTCTCTGCATTCATTGGTTTACAGAGAAAAAATTTTAAAGCTTAATCAAATTCCTATCATGCCTTAAATTACAGAGATTTTGCAATCTCTTCTTCCATTATTAACTTGAACTTCTCAAAATAACTTGGTTCTAAGTTTAAAACTGTTGGAAAGCTAATACCTCTTTGAGAGACTTGCACGCTGACCTCATTAGAGCAAACATACTTTTTATAAAGAGGCATTTCACTTAGAGCATAAAAGAAAGGCCTAGTATCAATTCCATTTCGTGATAGAGTTTGAACTACAAGGTTCCTTGTTTTATTGTCCTGAGCAAGAGCGCATACAAGCCAAGTAACCTTGTCACAATTTCTGGAGGGGGGAGCCTGCAGTTTTAAAAAATTAAATTTATCTAGAACTGACTTATATTTTTGTTCAATTTTTTCTCTGCAATATAAGGTTTTAGAAATATTTTCCAACTGGGCCACTCCTATAGCAGCCTGAAGGTTTGTTAGTCGATAGTTAAAACCGACTACATCATGCCAATATCTTTTATCCTTATTCATTCCATGGTCTCTGAGAAGTCTTATCTTTTTATCAACATCTGAGTTATTGGTAACACACATGCCACCTTCTCCTGTTGTGATAATCTTGTTTCCAAAAAATGAAAAGCAGCCAACATCTCCAAAAGAGCCGACAGGCCTACCTTTAAATTGAGCACCGTGTGCTTGTGCACAGTCTTCAATAAGGGAAATGTTGTTTTCTTTAGTGATCTCAAGTATTGACTCCATATCACACGGTTGGCCAAATAAATGTACACAAATAATGGCTTTGGTCCTTGGTGAAATTGACTCCTCTATTTTAGGAGGGCTGATACACCAAGTAGTTTCATCAATGTCCACAATGACGGGAGTTGCACCTGCATGAATTACCGAATTGATTGTAGCGGCAAAGGTTAGGTCTGGAACAATAACCTCATCTCCTGGACCTATGTTTAAAGCTAGCAAAGCTAAGTGTAAAGCACAGGTTCCATTAGAAACAGCAATTCCGTGCTTCGTTTTAGTGAAATTAGAGAAGTTTCTTTCAAATTGGTTAATATATCGACCAGAGCTTGAAATCCAGGAAGATAGAAAAGCTTCTGTTAAATATTTAAACTCGTTTCCCCTTAGTGATGGGGCTGCAACGGGAACTCTGACCTCAGCACTATATTCAAAGTAATCAGTTACCTCTTTTTTTGAATTAAGGATAGGGATGATGTTTCTACCTTTTACAGCCTTTTTAAGAACAGCCTCAAGACTTTCCTTGTTGGTAGCGTATGTGAAATCTCTGTTGGAATGTTTTAGGGCGTCTTCTTGCAAGTCTCCACCAGATAGTAGAGATCTTCTAATATCTCCATCAGTTATGACCCCTAATAATTTTCTATTCTCATCAACTATAAATGCAATACCTTTTTCATTTTCATTTATAACTTTGAGGACATCGAGCAATAAGGAGTCTTTTGAGCATAATAATTTTTCAATCATTGAAGTTTTCCACGGGTATTACTTTATTTAGATTCTACACAAGGCTTTTGCTGTTGGTCAATCTGAGTGCCTCCTTTCCGAGCTGGAGAGGAGAGTGGAGTAATGAGTCGGTACGGTATACATAATGAGAGATTAAATGTAGCCGTTAAAGTGGTTTCTGTGTAGGTGAAAGCGTCTTTTCTATTAATAACTCACAAAATCTTCCTTGAAAGCTGTTGTTAGCATTTTTAATGTGTCTTTGATCTGTTACAATATAGCTTAAGTCATCGAATGGTGGTGTGAAGCCTCTCTTTGGAGCCTTTAATATGTAATCCGGAACCAAGCCTTTTGATATCTCTTTTAAAAATTTTTTTGATTCATCTTTTGAAAAATTAATCTCTAAGGGAATTGTGTTTACAAAGTCAATTAATTCTTGGTCAACAAAGGGGCAGCGAACTTCCACTGAAGCTCCCATCCCCAACTTGTCTGCAATTTGTAAACAGTTGTTAGTAAGCCAGCTTTGATGAAGGAATTTTGCCATTCCATAGATTGCATTGCTCTCTTCATTGATACAGTCTTTTAACTCACTAAGCGGGGAGAAGGTCAGGATTCGTGAAAAGGTTGAAATCTTTAAATCCAGGTCGCTCCGCTCTGGTTTTAGCATTCTTTCACTGTCATAAGTCTCAAGGATCTTTAAAGTTTTTAGAGGGCTTTTTAGAAGTTTTGAGAATATTTTACCAATTCTTTTAAATATATTTGGATGATACAGATTTGAAAGGTACTCTTGGGCCATGTATGCTGCCCTGTTGTGGGTTGGATATCCAAAAAATAGTTCATCTCCTCCATTTCCAGATAAAAGTACGGTGAATCCCATATCTTTTGCCTTCTTATAGATAGCCCATTGCGAGATTGTTGAAAGGTCAGGAATTGGTTCATCTACGAAGTTAATAAGCTCTTTAAAAGAGTGCTTGAGTTCACTAGGATCTAATTCTATTTCGTGCAGCTGAATGTTAAAGTCTTTACAGAACTTTCTGACTAATGGACGCTCATCACATTCCGGCATTCCCTTGTATCCAACTGTAATGGCATTGATGTTTTTATTGTACTTGCTGGCAATCGCGGCAATTAATGAAGAGTCTATTCCTCCACTTAATAAAACAGCAATAGGAACTTCGCTTTGCAGTCTTATCTTAATTGACTCATCTAAAAGTTGAAGAGTTTTTGTTTTAGCACTTTGAAAAGTTAATTCGGTGTTTTCTACATATTTTAATTTCCAGAAAAAATTTCTGCTAATTTCAATCCCTTCTGAGTTGAATATTCGATATTCACCAGGCTTAACTCTTTCAACTTCATTGATAAAAGTTTGAGTGACATCTACTGGCCAATTAAATTCAATAATTTTTTCCAAATGACTATTGTTTAAAGATGGTGTGATAAGGTTGTTTGATGTCAAAGATTTAATTTCAGATGTTATGAATAGTGCTTTGGAAGTTCGCGAAAGGTATAAAGGCTTTTCCCCCACTCGATCTCTAGCAATAATTAGTTGCCTATTATTTTTATCCCAAATGCATATTGAAAACATTCCCCTAAGCATTTTAAAACAGTCTGTACCATATTTCCTATACAGGTGAGGTATAACCTCGCAGTCACTCATTGTTTTGAAAGAAACACCCTGCATTTGAAGGTCATTCTTCAGTTCGAGGTAATTGTAAATTTCGCCATTACAAACGCAGACAAGGCTTTCGCACTCAAATGGCTGGTGACCGTCTTCCAGGCCAATAATGGATAGGCGAGTCATTCCTATTGCAATATCATTATTGTACCAAATTCCTTGATCATCAGGCCCTCTGTGGTTAATACTTTTATTCATTGAGGAGATTATTTCTTCTTTGTTGGTGACCTTTGAGAGCACCACATTTACTCCGCACATAGGTATTCCTTTCTTAAAGTGGAAATTATGTGATCACTTTGAGCAGCATTGGGTTTAGGTTGTGAATTTGGTTTTGGTGTTCTTAATAGGAGCTTTAGGCTTTCAGGATCTGAAGCAAATTGAATAAGTTTGTTTTTTATCGCATCCTCCATCATGTTTAAGGCATTGGGATGGATGGCGATACTTTGCTTTCCGTATAGAGCGGCTTCAACCAAAATCGTGGACCATTTTGAGATGAATATGTCACAGTTAACTAATAAGGTCGCTAAGTATTCCTTACTTGGACTTTCTACTTCTACATTTTCTTTTGTATTTAGCTCCTCAACAAGCTTAGAGTCTAAAGGATGTGCCCTAGGATGAGTTCTAATAAGCCATTGAAAACTAGATAAGGACCTATCATTAATTAAGTCCATAATCAATTTAGGGATTGGGTCATCCCCAGGCTGTAAAGCAACAAGGATTATGGTTTTGTGACGAGTAATATAAGAGGGCGAATGAGCAACATTTTTAAAGTATTGAAATGCTGGATGGCCTAGATTCATTACTTTTGCAATACTAGAAAAACATCCCTTCCTCAAGACTGAGCCTTGATCCCATTGCCAGAAACAGTTTGGCAAAATATTATAACCTTCTTCCGGAATATATTTATAATGCCCTTCCAATGGACAGTAGGTTCCATTGAGCCCATGTTGGACCTCTGTAGTAGTTATTTTTAGGGAGCGACCTGCAAGTGCTAATGCCATTGATTTTGGATGATAAAAAACCGTGTAGAAGATGCACTTTGGCTTTAAGATTCTTAAAATCTGAACGTATAGCTCAAAATAGGTCTGAATGTAAACAATATCATTGAAAATCCAATTGAAATCAAGCCGAAGGGTACTTTTCTCTTTATCTGTGAAGACCTCCAATAACATTTCAAAAAGTTGTTCTTTTTTTACTTGATGAAATATTCTTTTGAGGTTGATTTGAAATTTTATTTCAAAAAGTTCCAAAAAGTCCGCATCATCCAGTTTAAGAGTTTCAGCACTCTCTCCCAGTGTTTTAAAGTAAGAACAAACCCCCTCCCCAATTGTTGATACTTTTTGTCCTTTCGAATCTATCTGTAACTCCTCTTGCCTGTAGAAAAAAATTATATTTTTACTCTGATAAAATCTTTGTAAGTATCGCCCTAATTTAAACTTAAACTTAGCCTCTAGATAGTAAGACTTATAGTCACTTATAAAGGTATGATTTTGATCCAAAAAGTCTTTATTTGAAAGCTTGTTTCTTGTCTCATTCCACTGTGACTGGATTATCTGATATCTAATTAATGGCCATATATGAATCCCACAGCTTTTTAAAGATGTAAGAGCTGGTCGTTCGACCTCTGAGATAATGTCCAAAACTTCTTTATGGTCTTTTTTAAGCATTACTGTATCAATTGCTCTAAGGTTTGTAACGATTCTTGGAGATCGCTCAATCCGCTGTAAACTTCAATAGTAAAAGTTTTGTCTTTTAATAACTCTTTGTTTTTACTTAGAGTCTTAAATAGTTGCGAGTTGACGATAAACTTTTGGTTAGAGTCTGATAGAGCATCATTGTCACTAATATGGATATAGTCGCTCACCTCTAATAAGCTTGCCATTTGATCTGAGAAATCAAGGCTTAGGGAGTTACAGCTTACCTTAAGGTGGGCTACATCTAGAAGTAGTTTAACACCCAGGTCATTGATGACATCCAAACATTCCTCTCTCGAAGCACACATAAACGGATTCGAATTATTGAAACGTTGATAGTTCTCAAAAGAGAGTACATTATTTTCAATATATAAGTTTAAGTCAGTGAAGCTTCTTAGCTCTCTTACATTCCTGTAGAATGTTTTGATGCATTTATCTTTAGGGAGAATGCTTTGAGGGGTTATAGGTCTTCCAATCTCGGATACCGGGATGTCAATGAAAAAACCAGCGTGAAATCCATATTCCTTTCCACCGAGCTTTTCTGTTAATTCAATTGCCTTTTTGATATGATCTAAACTTTTCCTAGAGCACTTTTTATTTGGGGAGGCCAGGTTTAGAATGAATGGTTCTTCTGGTGGAGGGAAATAATTATGACACCTATAGTTGAGATGAAACTCCTTCTTTAGGCTTATTAAGTCTTCAATTAGGCTTGAGTAAGGCTGTGTTCCTCCAGATAGTTCAATATTACTGTACCCTTGTTCGACCAAATCCTTAATTGAATTTCGAATATACTTATGCCTTACACAAGAGGAAGATATGTAAATCATTTAATTTTCCTTGTTGGATTTCCTATATATGTTCCAGGCTCTGTAATATCTTTTATAACTACACTGTTCGCACCTATAATAACATCATCACAAACCTTGATCCCATCGATAATCGTCGACCCAGCTCCTATGAAGCAGTTGTCTCCAATCTTTACTCTACCACATATATTAGCTCCAACACTAATATGGTTATGACTACCAACCTCGACTTCATGTTCCAGGATGGAGCCAGTATTTATAATGTTATTATCATTTATTTTGGCAAGGGAGTTAATTATAACATTTCCAAAGATCTGATTAGATTCACCGAGAATTGCTGATTCCTCTATAAATGAAAGTTCGTGTACCAAGTTCGGCTTATAAACATTAAAGCGCTCATAAAGACTTTTTCGCTTTAAGGAGTCTCCAATAGCCAAAATAATATTTTTGTTTATTGTTTCAATAGGAACTTGTCGATCTAGGAAGATTCCAGGGTAAATTTCTTCTTTAACAGAAAAATTTTCATCGGCAACACACGTGTCAAGGCCTAAGTTCTGAATAACTAGCGGAATCAACGACCTTGCATGACCTCCAGCTCCTATGATGATGTTTCTCACTTTTCAATCCTTTCAACTATAATGTCGTCAGGAGCATAGTTTTTTGTTGCTTTAGTCCCAATGATTTTTTCTGAGTGAATAGGAGAAATGCCATTCCCCCCAGTTCTTTTTGCTATAATATTGTCTTCAGTGAAAAGTTCTCCCTTTTTAATACTGGTAAGGGTTACTAAGCATTTTTGTAATGCCTTCCTCGTATGCTTTTCTGATGTTGTAGGAGCCTTTTCTTCTTTTCCTAAAAAAAGATCAACTCTTCTTACCAAGTTGACAAACTCTTTGAGTTCTCGTGGGCTTAAGGACGCACTATGATCGGGCCCTTCTAGTGATTTATCAAGTGTGAAATGCTTCTCAAGGACTTTCGCTCCTAATGGAATTGCAAAAGGTGCTGCACCGACTCCAGTTGAATGATCTGAGTAGCCCAGAAGAATGTCGAACTCTGCTTTGTAAGTACTTAGAACGTTTAGGTTTGCCTCATTGTCACTGATAGGATAGTTTGCAACGCACTGAAGTAAAATTATATTTTTGTTGTGCAAGGCCATTTTCGACAGTGCTAATTGTACTTCACTTAAGTAGCACATGCCTGTTGAAAAGAGGATCGGTTTACCTGTTTTTGCTACCTTAATTAAAAAGGGGATGTTTGTCGCGTCTGTTGACCCTATCTTATAAGCATCTATGTCTAACTTCTCTAATTCCTCCAGGCTAAACTCATCAAAGGGGGTGATTAAAAACAGGATTTGTCTTTGATTACAATATTCTTTTAGATCTATGTAGGCTTCAACGTTTAACTCTAAGCCTTTAAGCATTTGTGCCTGTGACTCTTTTTCACCTGTGGTTGTTTTTTGATACTCAGCTTTCTCTACGTCTGACTTAATTAGTTTCTCAGTTCTGAAGGCTTGAAACTTTACAGCGTCAGCTCCTGCTTCTTTAGCGACGTCAACCATTTTTTTTGCCAATTCAACGTCGCCACCATGGTTTACTCCTGCTTCGGCAATGATGAAAGTTTGGGAGGTTTGATTTATGACCTTTCCTCCTAGGGTGATTTCCTTGTTAAATATAAGTTTATTTTTCATGGCTAAGTCCTTTTATTAAAGCTTCTGCTACTTTCCAGTCGAATTCAGTATCAATATCGATCGCAGTTATCATTTCAGTTTCATATAATCCCATCCTTGAACCATAAAGATTTTTGTTTTGAAAAATGTTTTTCATAGGGATTAGGTCATAAGTTCCTGTGAGGCGATAGGCGTCTGGGAGGAGTTGACTTTGATGAAAAAATTGAATTGTCTTTCCTTCAACAAATTCTCGAGCGGTACCATTATCCTCCTTAGAGAACATCCAGTACGGATGATGCACACCTTGGGCTTTAACCACAGAACGGACGGAAGTGAATTTATCAGATTCAAACATGGTTATCATGTTTAATAATTCGTTCACTTTACGTATGGGGCTTGTAGGCCTCAATAGGATTATTACCGCCTGATTTATTTCGTGGCTAGATAAGTTTAAATTTTCAATATAGTCGGTAAGGAGTTCAAGATCTGAAGTTTTATCTTCACATAACTTATCAGCTCTTCTTATTCCTTCAATATTTGAATGTTCTTTAAGAAAGTCTAGAATTCGTTTGTCGTTAGTCGAGATAAAGGATTTATGAATAAAATCTAATTTCTCCAAAAAATTAACAGTATATTGGAAGAGAGGTGTGTCGTTGAGTGGCTTGATATTTTTATCGATAACTCGTTTGCTGCCTTTTCTTGCTGGGCAGATTGCATAATATTTATATTTTAAGTTCATCTTCTTGTCCTATTTTGCACCTCCATAAAGTATCTTTTTTATAGAAATGCGTCACCTCAAAACATGAATATTAAATCATTAGAGACTTAATGTGGTCAGGGATTAACCCACTTTGCCACATGTAAATAGTAAGTGCGTAGCGAGAACCATTCTGAATGGGCATGCCTCGGTGAATTCCAGATGTATTTGCAAGTATTAGTGTGCCTGGCTCGGCCTTAAAAATTTCCGACTTTTGGGATTTTAGTGCATTCTCTTCGCGATGGGTGCTAAACCGATCCTGATACCAATTAAAGTCGTAAAGCAGTTTCATCTTAAGCCTGTGGAGCTTTGTGTTGCTTTTCTTGATGTATTGAAAAGGTCCATTATCTTTGGTCACATTTGATATATAAAGGATTGCCTTATATTGTTCGCTGCGTGAACAATCTCTATGCCATCCCTGCCCAGAGCCTAAGTTCTTATGCTTGTGTGAGAGTCTACCAGCCATTACAAAGCTCACTCTGTTTTGACTATTAGTAAGTAGGTCAAAAGTCTTATTTATTTGGGGGTCTTTTAAGAGCTGGGTTGCTTCTTTAGATATCCTGTTAAAACCAAATATCCTTTGATCTGCTTTGATATGATCAGACCAAACCCTGTCTGAAAAACGTGTAATGGAGTGATCTATTTGCTCTTTGACCAACTCACATTTTTCTGGAGACCAATAGTTTGGGATGATTACATATCCGTCTTTTCTGATTTTTTTTACTATGCTTTCAGGTGTCATGTCTTTTTGTTATCCTTGAGAACATTTTTTACTATATGAGGTATTACAAAACAAACTTAATTATATCCGAAATTAATGCAAATAAATTAAAAGTTGTTCGGTGCGGCGTTCTTTGGATGTCGACTTTTTTTGCCATGCTATCACTTAGATAGTAAAAAATGAGGATGAATAGTAAATTCGCTCCAATTGTAATTTTTAACTATGCTAGACCAGATCATACGAAAGCATTATTAGAGTCACTTGCAATGAATCCTGAAGTTGCAGATAGTGATGTATTTATTTTTTGCGATGGCCCAAAAACTGATTGTTCAGGAGTTAGTATGAAGAATATTAATCTGGTTAGGAAAATTGCGAAAAGATTTGATAAAGCACGAAAGGTTGAAGTTGTTTCAAGGAATGAGAATTTTGGATTAGCTAAATCTATAATTACAGGTGTCACTGATATTATTAATAAGTATAATAGGGTTATTGTGCTTGAGGATGACCTTGTTCTGTCCCCAGGATTTTTAAACTTCATGAACCAGTCCCTTGAAATTTATGAAAATGTCGAGGGAGTGGATCATATTAGTGGCTACTGGTATCCTCATAAGTGGAACTCCAAATTGCCGGAAACTTTTTTTTATCGGGCCACATCTTGTTGGGGGTGGGGAACATGGAAAAAATCTTGGGAAAAGCTGGAATTAGATCCAGTTGAGCTAAGGAATAAAATTTTACGCCGCAAGGAAAAAGGCAAATTCAATATAAACAATCAATATGATTTTTTTTCCCATTTAACTATGAATGTCGATGGGAAATTGAATACTTGGGCAATAAAATGGTATGCATCAGTTTTTTTGAAGAATGGACTTTGTCTTCACCCGTCTCACTCTTTTGTTAACAATGTTGGTCATGATGGAAGTGGAGAGAATTGTGGAGAAGATTTAAAGTATGTTTGGAGGGAGTTGAATCCGGGGGGGGCTGTTGAAAAAATTCCTGTTGAAGAGTCAAATTGTGCAATTGATATTGTGGGAGACTTTTTCAAACCTCCTAAGGTTGAAAAAGGCATCAAAGTGAATATTAGGAAACTTTTAAAGTTTTTGAGGGGAAAATAGTTGAAAGAAGTGAGTGTTAAATCACCTGTGAGCGGTCAAGAAAGTATCTTTGTAAAAGATTATGACGTAAAAAGAATAATTTTGGAATACAAAACTCTTTATGGCGTAGAAGTTGAAAGTGAGATGAGAGGTTGGGATAGAATCAGTCTTTACCAGTGCCCAAGTACTGACTATGAATTTTTTCACCCACCTTTAGTTGGAAGTAATGGATTTTACGAAAAATTACAAGGATTTGAATGGTATTATGCTCCTTGGAAGTGGGAGCACGAGTCTTCTCGAAAGCACTTAAAAGAAGATGACAATATTTTGGAAGTCGGGTGTGGTGCTGGTTATTTCCTTGAGCGAGTCCGGAGTGAAGTGAGGTGTAATGTTTGGGGCGTAGAATATAACCAAAAAGCTCTAGATGCTTGTAAGGAAAAGCATATCCCTGTGGGAAAATTTGATGAAGATTTTTTTGAAGGTAAGGAATCGTTTTTTGATGTGGTGTGTTCTTACCAGGTCTTGGAGCACCTTCCCGATGTAAAGGAATTTTTTGTTAAATCTAAAAGAGCTTTGAGAGAGAGTGGCAAGCTGATGGTTAGTGTGCCAAATAACGATTCGTTTATTAAATTTTGTGATGGAGGTACTTTGAACTTTCCTCCCCATCATATAGGTTGGTGGACGGAGAATAGCTTGAAAAGGGCTTTGAATTATTTTGGCTTTAATGTGATCGAAGTTCTTAAAGAACCGTTGCAGGAGGCCCATTACGACTGGTATACAGATTACTTAATGACTAAGTTTCATGCTCCTAAATTTGTAAGAAAGATTGTGTTTAAGGAGAAGCTTAGATTCTTTAGGCATCGGGTTTTGAGCCTGTTTGCTAAAAAAGTTATTGGTCACTCTATCTTAGTTGTTGCTCAAAAAAAATGAAAGTTTTACATATTAATACGTATTCAGGCGGGGGGGCAGGGATTGCTTGTCTAAGGTTGCATCAGGCCTTACTTGATTCAGGTATTAGTTCTAATGCATTATTCAAGTATGTAGGTGAAGAAACGAGGCTGACTGAAGGTGTAATAGAGTTTCAGCACAAAGAGCCATTCGTGAGGAAAGTTAATCGAGTTTTTAAAACGCGATTCGATCGTCTAACCAGAGAGCATCAGAAAATAGTTACTAGTGGTCAGAACTTTGAAATCTTTTCTACTCCTCTTAATGAATATCGTGTAGAGAAGTTTGTAAGGGATTTTGAACCCGACATAATTCACCTTCATTGGATTTCTGACTTTATCAATTTCCCCTCTTTTTTTAAGGGAGTTGATCGGCCAATCGTATGGACTTTTCATGATATGAATCCCTTGTTTGGGGGGGCACATTATGAGGGTGATATGGAAAGGTTTAAATTACTTCTCGAAGAAGTTGAAGAAAAGTATAGAGAAATTAAAAGGTACTCCTTATCATTCGCTGGGAGGATTCATGTGGTCACTCCTTCTAAATGGCTGGTTGAAAAGTCTCAACATAGTGAGCTCTTTGCTGGTTGTAATCACTCTCACATTCCCAACTGTATTGATGTTGAAACATTTAACCTGAAGAGTAAAAGGGAGCTTAGACAAAAATATGGTTTTTTAGAAAGCACTAAAGTTCTTCTTTTTGTAAGTCAAAGTGTTGATAATTTTCGCAAGGGTGGGGATTTGTTGGCACAGACTGTTCCGACTTTGGTAGAAAAGGGTGTTAAATTGCTAGTTGTAGGTGATGATCACTCAGGCGAATTCGAAGGAAATCCAGATATTCGATTCTTGGGAAGAATTAAAGATCAATCAAAAATGGCAGAAATTTATGCATTGTCTGATGCCTACCTTTTGCCCTCAAGGGAAGATAACTTTCCTAACGTAATGGTAGAGTCCCTGCTCTGCGGTACCCCTGTTTTAAGTTTTGCAAGGGGAGGTATGAAGGATGTTATTGTGGATGGAGTTAACGGACTTCTTGCACTGAAGCCAAATAAGGCTTCGGTAAAAAAGTTAATATCGGACTTCTTTGCAATGAGGCCATTCGACCCAGTCATTGTTAGAAACTCTATTCTTGCACAGGTTGAACCACAAAATGTTGCAAACAAATATATTCAAATCTATAAGGAACTTATAAAGTAGTAGTCTATGGAACTTTCTATTGTATTAGGAACATTTAATCGTCTGGAATTTTTGAAGAAGTCTATTGCTACTGTTAGATCTGAGTTGGATACAGCTGGAGTTGCGAGTGAGATTATTGTCGTTGATGGTGGAAGTGATGATGGTACCATTGGGTGGCTTGGCAAACAGAAAGACATTATTTCAATAATCCAGCATAATCGGGGCCGGTGGCGAGGAAAAACTATTAAGCGCCGAAGCTGGGGCTATTTTATGAATCTAGGGTTTAAAAGTGCCCAAGGGAAATATATATGCATGATCAGCGATGATTGCCTATTAGTTCCAGGATCATTAAAGAATGGAATTAGCCTTTTTGAAAAAAGGCTCTCTGAGGGGGTGAGGCTATGTGCTCTCGCTTTTTATTGGCGAAATTGGCCAGTGGATAAGGACTACATGGTAGGACTTACGATTGGAAAGAAAATGTTCGTCAATCATGGTTTATATTTAAGATCTGCTTTAGAGGACGTAGATTTTATTGATGAGGAAAGCTTTCACTTTTATCACGCAGATGGAGATCTTGTTTTGAGAATGTGGGAAAAGGGCTATATATGTGAGGCGGCACCCAATAGCTTCGTTGAACATTACGCTGATGCTAATACCCAGGTGAGAGAGTCAAACCTTGTAAGGCAGAAGGATGATTGGCTTTTTTACTTGAAACGTTGGAATGAATTTTTGGAGACTTCAGGCGGCTATGAAGGGGGATGGTTAAATTTGGCATTTGAAGATGAGCTTAAGACTGGTGATCAGTTTAAGTGGCTCTATATCAGAGATACAATTAAAAAATATTTTTTTAAATTTACCATTAAAGCACGCAAAGCCTTCACACTCTCTAGGGACTGAATGGAAAAACAGAGCATAACTGGGTACCAAAGAAAATTCTCAAAAGTCGTAATTTGGGGATTGCGAGATCAATGGCATACACACAGATTTATCCATAGTTCTTTTTATTCCACTTTAAGAAAACTTGGGTTTCCCTGTGTTTGGGTCGAGGATCTTCCAGATAACTGTAAATATGTGAAGAGTGGGGACCTGGTAATTGCTGTTGGCGAAGCTGCAAAGTATTTACCCTACAATTCAAATGCCTTCTATTGCCTTCATAACCTAGAGGTTGGCTGGGGTGACTCCGAAAAAGTTAGGAAACTTCAAGTTTTCACCAAGGGAGTGCTTGGTTTTAAGAATGTTGAAAAAATTAATAAAACAACTGTCTACAATCATGATGACAAAACCCTTTATCAGGCTTGGGGTACGAATTTGTTAAAATCAGAATTTAAAGAACCTGTATTTTCCCTGCGGAGTCCATTGGTATTTTGGGTCGGTAGCGTTTGGAATAACGAGCTTAATCAAGGAAATCAAAATGAAATTAACTACCTTAAAAGTGCTCTTAAGCGTTATGGAGTTGGTTTTTGTCGGGTTTCTAGGGTTCCCGATAGTTTAAATAGCTTTTTAGTGAGAAATTCAAGAGTTGCACCTGCTATTGCTTCAGGTTGGCAAGTTAGTAAAGGATACTTGCCTTGTAGACTCTTTAAGAATATATCTTATGGTCAATTGGGTTTTTCGAATGTTAGAGAGTTTGAACTTATTTTTGGAGACAACGATTATTTTGATAGAGATATTTCAAATTTAGTAGATAATGTAATGTCCCTTGGAAGAGAGAAGTTTGTTAAAAATATAATACGTCAACAGGAGTATATTCAAGACCATACATATGAATCCAAAATTGAAAATATTATGAATTCGTTTTATATGTGAGGATTTGATAGGGGAGGATTATGAAGTTACATTTAGGTTGTGGACAAAGGCATCTTGAAGGATACCGAAATATTGACTTCCCCTTGAATGATCACTCTGTTCAGATCAAGTCTGTCGCTGACGAGCATGCAGATATAAGAAGGCTGAGATTTAAAAAAGGCGAAGTTCGAGAGGTAAGGCTTCATCATGTGTTTGAACATTTTAGTCGCCCAGTTGCTTGTGGTCTTGCTTCCGGATGGTCTTCGTGGATGGAGCCTGGTGATAAGCTTAGGATTGAGGTTCCCGACTATCTTTTAACCACGTTATCCATCTTGAATCCGCTTTCTAGTTTTAGAAGAAAAATGGTTGGTATTAGACACCTATTTGGTTCTCATGAGGCACATTGGGCGTATCACTATGAGGGATATACAACCCGACACTTATTGTCTTTATTAAGGACAAATGACTTTAAATTAGTTAAAAAGAGAAGAAACTCTTGGAAAGGGACATATAATATTGACCTAACCGTCGAAAAGGTTGGTAAGATTAGTTCAAAAGAGGATTTTGAAAAACACAACCGTGCTTTTCTAAGAAACTTTCTACTTGATGACTCAGAGATTCCTCTCCTAGATATTTGGATGAAAGACTATCAAGAACAACTTGAACTCAGCTGGGCTCAAGATGAATCCGTTAATTAGTGTAATTGTACCGGTATTTAATCGAGAAAAATCAATAATTAGTGCCGTAAATTCAGCCCTTAATCAGTCTTATTCAAATTTAGAGGTTATTATATCTGATGACCAATCTACAGACGCAACCCAGGCATTAATTAAAGAAAATTTTTCTAACGATCCCAGAGTGAGGGTTCTCGAATCAGAAGGTAAGAATTCCGGTCGACCATCTGTGGCTCGCAATAGGGCACTAAGAGTGGCAACTGGAGAGTACATAGCTTTTTTAGATAGTGATGATTATTGGGAGCCTGATAAACTCGCTCTACAGATGGAAGCCTTTAAGTCTTATCCTGGATTAGCTGGTGTTTGCTCTAATGCATTAAAGGTGAATGAATGTGGTGAGGCCGAGGGGATGCTTTTAAACTCCGTTCCGACTTTGCTAAATTTAAATGAATTAGTGAAGGTAAATAATGTTATATGCAGCAGCGTTCTTGCACCAACAAAGTTAGTTTTTGAAACTGGTCTTTTTCCTGAAAGTAAAAAACTTCGGGTTGGAGAGGATTATGCTACCTGGTTAAAGCTTGCTTGTTTTGGAGACATACATTTCATAGACAGACCATTGGTGAGGTATACCTACGACTCTTCTAACTCTGTAAGAGATGACTATCATTACCTTAAAGAGTTCAGAAAGATGGAAGCAGTTTTCAATAATGTTGCGGACTGGATGAAAAGTAGGGACTTGGAAGAAGATAAAATCAGGACTGTTAAAAGAATAAAATTGACACCTTACCCGCTTTATCTAATTCGAAAAACGATAAATAAGATCAAGAGAGCCCTATGAGAGTTCTTCATGTTGTCGAAACTTACCCTCCCTATAAAGGAGGTATGTCCGAAGTAGTCCGACAAATTTCTGAAAGACTTGTAATGTTTGGGCACAAGGTTACAGTTGCCACCTCATTTCATCCCGATAGACAGGATATTGAAGTAAAGGGAGTTGCTATCCGCCAATTCCGTATATCTGGAAACTCTGTTTACGGAATTAAGGGGGATTCCGACCAATACTTGGAATTTCTAAAAAATAACCAGTTTGATGTGATAACTGTTTTTGCCGCTCAGCAGTGGAGTTGTGACTTACTCCTAGATAATATTGAGCTATTAAACGGAAAAAAAGTTTTCGTACCAACTGGATTTTCAGGATTAAATGATAAAGCCTTCGTAAAATATTTCGAAAAAATGAAGTACAGTCTTAAATGCTTTGATCAAACAGTATTTTTATCTAAGAGGTACCAAGACTTTTTATTCTCAGCTCCTTATGTGAAAGAGAAGTTCAAGGTGATACCAAATGCTGCTGATGAGAGAGAGTTCAATTCCCTTGCGACCTTAAATATTAAACAACAACTGGGGATCCCCTCTGATGCAAATCTACTTCTTCATGTTGGAAGCTTTACTGGCTTAAAGGGCCACTATGAGGCAATTGAAGTTTTGGAAAAATCAAAACGAGAAAATACCTATTTAGTTCTTAATGGAAATGAAGTTTTATTTAAGGATTCATTTAAGTCTAGGATGAAGCGAAAAATTAATAAGAATTATTCGCTGTGCCAATTAAAAAAAATATTAAAGGGCACTAAACTTGAAAAGAGAGTTGTTTTTTCAAACCTTTCAAGGAAAGAACTAGTATCACTATTTAAAGAAGCAGATTTATTAGTTTTTCCATCAAAAGTGGAATGTTCGCCTTTGGTCATATTTGAAGCTGCTGCAGCATCTTTGCCGGCCTTCGTTTCTGAGGCTGGTAATTCCGCTGAAATACTTGAATGGTTGGGGGGTGGATGGTTGATGCCCACTAAGTGTATTAAAAAGGGGCAGGTTTACATCGATACATCAAAATCAGCAGATCTCTTAAATCAAATATTAAGTGATACTGGTCGTTTAGAACAAGTAGGCGAGTCGGTACGGAAGGCTTGGCAGGCTCAGTTTACTTGGGATAGGATTGCAAAGAATTATGAGTCACTTTATATTGAGATGCTGGGTGGTGAGAATTGATTATTATTTCTTTAAGCGGCGGTCTTGGAAATCAGATGTTCCAATATGCTTTCGGAAAGGCATTAAGCCTAAAGCATGGACTTCGATTATCCCTTGAAACTAGTTTTTTTGACCAAAAGTTTGACAGTTCAACAACTCCTAGGAGCTATGCCTTGGGGTGCTATGAGTTAGGTTCAGAAGTTCAAGTAACGAAATCTAAACCAGTTTTACTGAATGGTAAACTAAGAAGAATCTCTCAATTGCTTCATCGAATAGCCCCATCAAAGTTTTTTGGTTTTGTTGTGGAAAAGGGGTTTGAATTTCGACCTGAGTATTTAGAGCAGAGTGGAGCCAACTTGTATTCAGGCTACTGGCAATCCTATAAGTACATACAGGAAGCAAGGCCATATCTTCTTAAGGATTTTAAGTTAAGGGGAGATATTGGTGAGCAAAATCGAAAATATCATGAAAGCATTTTAAGCTCTGAATCCATAGCCTTACATATTAGACGGGGCGACTATATAACTAATCAGTCAGCAGCGTCCTTTCATGGTGTCTGCTCACTGTCTTATTATAATAAAGCTTTGAACTACTTAGGAAGTAAGTTAGAAAATCCAAAACTTTTTGTTTTCTCTGATGACCCCACTTGGGTCAAAGAAAATTTAAAATCAAAGTTTACAACAACATTCATTACTGGCAATGAATCTAATCCTGAGTTTGATATATATCTTATATCGCAATGCAGACATTTCGTAATCGCCAACAGTTCCTTTAGCTGGTGGGGTGCTTTTTTAGGGGAGACCAGTCGTTCATACGTAATAAGGCCACAAAAATGGTTTGCTGTAGATAATGAAAAAACCATAGACCTTTGCCCAAAACATTGGAAGGCGTTTTGAAAAGCTCTAGTCCGCTTGTTTCTGTCATTTTGCCCGTGTTCAACTCCGAAGATTACTTGAAAGAGTCTATTCGTAGTATCCTTACTCAAGACTATAGAGAAATAGAGGTAATTGTAATTGATGATGGATCTAGTGACGACTCTGGCCTTATCATAAATGAACTGGCAGGTAGCGATACGCGAATCCGCCATTTTAAACAGTCAAATAAGGGGTTGGTTGAAACTCTAAATAGAGGTCTTGAACTTTCACAGGGTAAGTATATTGCTAGGATGGATGCTGACGATATTTCACTTCCTGGGCGAATAAGAAAACAAGTAGAAACTATGGAGGCTAATTCTGAGCTTGTCCTTTGTGGCACTTGGTTTAAAGAAGTTGAAAATGGAGATAAGCTTCATAAATTATTTTGTAAAGACGAGGAAATTAGAGTTAGATCACTTTTTTCACCAATGTTTTGCCATCCCTCTATAATGGCCAGAGCTGATGTTGCAAAAAAAATTCGTTATGAAGGAAGTTTTTTTCGTGCTGAGGATTATCTTTATTGGGTTGAGCTTATGTCTATAGGAAAAGTTTGTAATATCCCAGAGGTGCTATTGAAATATAGAGTGCATCAAAATCAAGTAAGCTGTGACAGGGACAAACAGAGGAAGGTTCATGTGTCTGTTTCTAAAATTGCATGGAAAAGGTTATTTCAAATTGATATCTCCGAGGATTTACTGACTTGCATAATCTTTGGTGGACGGGACGTAGAGACCCTTAAAAAAAGTGTAAGCTTTATTAAAACTCTAACGAATCGCTCAGTTAAAAAACTCGCTATTTCTTATCTGTGGAAATCAAACTCAATAAAGCTCTTAAAGATTGATCCTTTGAGTTACCTAAAGGGTCTTTATGAGTCAATCATTGAAAAACTTAAGCTTAGGTATTAAAAAACAATGGAAGTACGCCTATCAATAATCATTTCCACAATAAACAGTAGGATTGGTAAGCTCGAAAGTGAGTGGTATCCTTGCTTAGAGGGAATAGAGTACATATTGGTCTGGCAAAAGCCTTTAGGAAATGAACCTGCATGGATAGAGAAGAGAAGTGACTTTAGCTTATTAAGGTCTGAAGAGGCCGGTCTGGCTAAAAGTAGAAACTTAGGTATCGCGAAAAGCCATGGAGATGTGTGTTACATTGCCGATGATGACGTGAGGTTTGATTCTTGGGGCTTAAAGAGTCTTTTAAGTGAGCTAGACACAAGTACTGAAGATTTTTATGTGGTTAAAGTCAGGGGAAGTCTAGGTGCTCCATTTCGAGATTACAGGTCTTTTTCACCCGTTATGTTTGAAGGAAAGAGATTCGTTTTATCCATTTGCTCTGTTGAAATGTGTTTTAGGAAAAAAGTTTGGAATTCGGTAAAGTTCAACGAAAAAATTGGTTTAGGAACAGACTTTCCAATTGGTGAGGATACTCTTTTCTCCTTTCAGGCATACAACAAGGGTTTTAAATTTAAACTATCACATGTCTTTGTTGCAAAATTATTAGATGATAACCACACAGGTAGCTCGAGAGACTGTCGAGTTCTCTTTTCTCAAGGAGTATTTGCTGCATACATTTGGAGTAAAAATCCTCTGTTTTGGGGAAAAAAAATTATGGAGTTAATGCGTGATATGGTTTTCTTTAAATCCTATCGTAGGTTCTATTACTATGGAATTGTATCTTACCTGTTGTACAAACGAGAATTGATTTTGAAGTACTTTTAGCTTCTATAAAATTTGTACCCTTTAATAATCCCAATATACCTTCCTTTTAGAGAGCTCAAGGAAATTAAAATTTCTGCTTTGTTGAGTCTAAGTAATCCCTTGAGGCACTTAATTATTGGCACTAAGGTCATCTCAACCAATTCGTATATGACAATAAGCTTTTTCCTCTTTAACAGCCATTTGGAAATTAAAGCGCCCTTCCCAATCCCGTAATTGTAGGCTTTATGTATTGAGTGCTTGAGGTCCCCATTATATGGTTTAACATGATATACAATTAAGTTTTGGAGGTACCTCATTTGAACCTTCGAAAAGAAGGCTTTCCAAGCGAAATCAGACTCTTCACCACTTCCCCAATGGCTTCCCGTTCCAAATAATTCGTCAAACTTATCTAGCTCCGAAAAGGTTTTAGAGTGAATGGCAAAGTTGGAGCCCATCAGCAACTTCGTATTTCTAAATTTATTAATATCTCCACCAATACGGTGGCGAGGTGAGTAGTAGCCTAGATTGTCATCTCGAATGATGGAGCCAGCAAAAATTCTAATTTCAGGAAAAGCCTTAATACTATTAAAAAGAACTTTGGAGTAATTTTTATCCATATACCCATCATCATCACAAAATACAATCCAGTCGATATCTGTAGGGTATGAGGCCCTATTTCTGGCCACAGAAACACACTTCGCGTCTACATGCTGGATTTCAAGCCGTGGATTGTTTAAAAGAGTGTGGTCAATCTCCAGTGCAGGCTTATTTTGATCAATTAAAATGACTTTTTCTGGTCTGAATTCTTGATTTAGTGAAGCTTTAAGACTTCTTGCAACAAGATTTGGCTCTCTACGAAATGTGTTGGTAATAACAACGTACTTCATTGGCATTTACACTCCCTTGCCAATTTTATACCATTTGAACAATGTTCCAAGTAGATAAAAGCCTAAATTATGGGCGAAACGAAATATTCAACTTACTTAAACTCGTTCCACAAGTTCATTCCGCTCTTGATGTAGGAGCTGGAAGAGGGGATGACCTTGAGTTGGTTAGAAGTCTGAATCCTGATGCTCTTCTATATGGGGTAGAGTATTACGAAGAGAATGCTAAAGAGCTCGAAGGCAGAGGAATAAAAACGTTTAAAATAAATTTTGAAAAAGAGCAACTTCCAGTCCAGGAAGGCTGTTTAGATTTGATAATTAGCAATCAAATGATGGAGCACAGTAAAGAGGTTTTTTGGGTTTTGCATGAAATGTCTCGCACTCTCAAAGTTGGAGGGCATCTCTTGATTGGTGTTCCTAATCTTGCGTCTCTTCATAATAGACTCTTGCTTCTAATGGGAAAACAACCTACTAGCATCCAAAATAACTCCGCTCACCTTCGAGGATATACAAAGAATGATTTACTAAAGTTGATTGATGTTTTTGCAAAAGGGTATGAGGTTGTGAGCTTTAGGGGGAGTAACTTTTACCCTTTTTCTCCTTGGATTGCTAAACCCTTGGCGAAGGCTATTCCTAGCATGGCCTATAGTCTTTTTTTGCTCTTGAGAAAAACAAAAGACTATAAACAAGAATATCTTAAATATCCCGTCGACAGACAATTGGAAACGAATTTTTACCTGGGTGATCAATGAGAGGCAACAGGCTTCTTAAAAGCTTGGATTTTTTTATCGGAGTTCCGTTAGTTTACTTTCTAAGTGTAATTCCCAAAAAAAGAAAACAAATTAAGAGCAGTCGTGTAGGAATTCTAATGACTGCTGCAATTGGAGATACCCTGCTTGCGGCGTCTGTTTTGAAGGAGGCACGGGAGCTTCGTCCTGACATGAGATTTGTTCTAATATGCCCTCCTAGCCTTAGTGGGGTTGCAGACTTAATTGGTGCTTTTGATGAAAAGGTCTATATATCAGTTAAAAATCCTCTTCGTAGCATTAGGACTATACGAAAGCATGAGTTTGACATGTGGTTTGACTGCGGACAATGGCCTAGACTAAATGCGATTTTATCCTTCTTTTCAAAATCTAATAAGAAGTTAGGATTTAAAACTAAAGGCCAAGGTCGACATTATGTTTATGACTATCCAATTAGGCATTTATCATCTGTGCATGAAATAGAAAATTATAGAAATTTGTTTAGCAGGCTTCGAAAGGACCTTGTGAAAACACCTGAAATTATCGTTGGGGAGCGGAAGGACCGAGACTTTATAATATTTCACATCTGTCCAAGTGGTGAAAAATCTTACTTAAAGGAATGGCCAAAAGATCACTGGGTTAAATTGGGGCATTACTTCATCAATAAAGGCTATTCTATTTACCTCTCTGGTTCAGCTGAAGATAAAATTAAAAATGATAGTGTTTTAAAGCAGTTGCCCAAAGGCAAAGTAAGAAATTTGGCTGGTGAAACCTCTTTGGGTGAAGTCTGCAATTACTTATCATCCGCAAGGCTCGTTATTAGTGTTAACACAGGTATCATGCACCTAGCTTCAGCTGTGAATGCAAATTTGGTTGCCCTGAATGGTCCTACAAATTCAAAGAGGTGGGGTCCTCTTAATCAGAGTGCTGTGTCCTTACAGGCTCCTTTAAGGTGCTCTCCTTGTCTTAACTTGGGATTTGAATATGGCTGTAACAAGAATTCTTGTATGCAAAGTATTAGCGTGGAGAGTGTAATAAAAGAAGTAGAACTGAATTTTAAATTATAATAGAAGTTACTTTTTGCGACTGAGCCTGCCTTGAAAAATTATCCACTGAACCTATGTTAATTCTTTTTGTCTCTAAAATTTTTTGAATTATTTTTTGAGCTTTGTTTTTGGCTGTAGATCCCAACTTTTTATTTTCAACTAATTCTGATGCCTCACCTTGGGGGGTGACTATGACAGGTATTCCCACGCCTATGTATTCGAATACTTTTACTGGAAGGGCCTCTCTGCTGATTTCATCGTCAGTTCTGAGGCTTATTCCCATGTGGCACTTGGCGATGTAGCTAGCTATGTCTTCATACTTCATAAGACCTAGGTACTCAAGATTGCTCGGTGGGTTTTGAAGGTGCTTTTCTCCAGGTCCATAGCCTATTACTTTAAACTGGATGTCTGGATGGCTCTTTTCCATAAGTCTTGCAACCTCAACGAGAAGATCAATTCTTTGGAATTTGCCTAGATTGCCGTGAAAAACGATTGTGTATTTTTCAAACTTGTTTGGGTTGGGCTTAAATAGATCACTGTCGTATCCATTATAGATAAGCTCAACCTTGCTTTCAGGACTGTGATTTCTAATCTTGTTTTGAAGTCCCTTGCTTACCGTAATAATGCTATCTGCAGACTTATACATTTTTTTAGTAAGGCCCAATATGAACTTGTAGATAGGAGAGTCTTCTTTTAGGAGCCCTAGATGCAGAAAAACCTCAGGGTAGATATCTCTAATATCAAGTATGTAGCGCCTTTTTGTGATTCTACAGGCCAGCGAGCCCAGAAGAATCGTAATAAAAGGCGGGGAAGAGAAGAAATAGAGATCATGCTTTGAGCTTAGAACCTTAAAAAATAAAGCGATTCCCGCAAGTTGCTCTTTCCAAAGCCTTTTTATGGCAGAGTCTGTGTTCTTTGGCAGCTTAAATAATAGATCATTGCCGGTTACTAGCTGAACATTCTGCTCATCTTCTTTGAGTGTTTTAACGAACCAATAGTTTCGTATTGCCGCAGCATTATTGTCTGGCGGATAATATGGCGTGAAATAAAATATGTTTTTCTTCATATGTGTCATTTGGTATAAGAGCATTTATACAACAAAAGGATGAAAATGATAAATTTTGCTTTAGTTGGCTGTGGACGCATTGCGAGAAAACATGCCGGAAACCTTGGTGAAGGAAAAGTAAAAGATGGAGCTTTGGTAGCTGTTTGTGATCTTGAAGAAGAAAAGGCCAAGTTCTACGGTGAAAAATATAATGTCCCATACTACACAGATATGCATGTGATGATGAAAGAGATGGGTGACAAAATAGATGTTATTAATATCTTAACTCACTCTGGTGGCCATGCTGAGCATACTATTGAGCTTGCCCCTTATGGAAAACACATTGTTGTAGAAAAGCCTATGGCCTTGACTTTGGATGATGCCGATAAAATGCTTCAGGCATGTGACAAGGCCGGAGTTAGGTTATTTGTTGTTAAGCAAAATAGATTTAACTACCCAGTTGTAAAACTTAGAGAAGCTTTGGAAGCGGACCGTTTTGGAAAGCTTGTAATGGGAACTATTAGAGTTCGCTGGTGTAGAGACCAAGCTTATTACGACCAAGCTCCTTGGAGAGGAACCTGGGCGGAAGATGGCGGAGTATTTGCCAACCAAGCTTCACACCATGTTGATCTTCTGCAGTGGATGATGGGAGATGTTGACTCAGTATACGCAAAAGCAACAACGGCTCTTGTGGACATTGAAGCTGAAGACACTGGCGTTGTTGTGCTGAAATTTAGAAATGGTGCCCTTGGAGTAATTGAGGCGACCACTGCTACGCGTCCAAAAGATCTGGAAGGATCGATGTCCATTCTAGGTGAAAAAGGAACTGTGGAAATTGGCGGATTTGCCGTTAATGAGATGAAGATTTGGAACTTTGTAGAAGGTATTGAGTCTGATGCGGAAGTTGTTGAGAAATATAAAGTAAACCCTCCAGATGTGTATGGCTTTGGACACACTGAGTACTTAAATGATGTTGTGGCCGCTATTAAAGAAAATAAGAGTGCCCTTGTTCAAGGTCTTGAGGGAAGAAAGTCACTTGAGTTGATTTCAGCTATTTATGAGTCAATTGAGACTGGCAAAGAGGTTAAACTTCGCTTCTCCGCTGAACATTGTAAATTGGGAATGAAGAAGTGATAGCAGACTCCTCCAAGATCTATAAGAATGTTAAACTAGGAAAGAATGTGGTGATTGAAGATCACTGCATTGTTGGTGTGCCTCCTAGAGGGGCCCAAGATGGCGAGCTAGAAACTGTTATTGGTGACAATTCAGTGATTCGAGCTGGCACAATTATTTATGCTGGAAATAAGATCGGGTCGAATTTTCAAACTGGCAATAAAGCGAACATTCGTGAACTAAATAACATTGGTGACAACGTAAGTGTTGGAACTCTTAGTGTTGTTGAGCATCATGTAGAGATAGAAGATGGAGTGCGAATCCACACTCAAGTTTTTGTTCCGGAATACACTACATTAAAAACCAAATGCTGGCTTGGGCCAAACGTTGTTCTTACAAACGCGATGTATCCTATGTCTCCCAATGTAAAGGATGAGCTTAAAGGCCCTATTATTGAAGAAGGTGCTATTGTTGGCGCGAATTCAACAGTTCTGCCTGGTGTGAGCCTTGGGAAGGATTCAGTTGTTGGGGCCGGAAGTGTTGTCACAAAGGATGTTGAACCTTCGTCAGTTGTTTGTGGAAATCCCGCAAAATTTTTAAAAAATAAATCAAATTTACCATATGAGGATAAGTAATGGTTCCATTTGTTGATCTAAAAGCTCAATACAAGTCTATTGAGGGTGAAGTTAAAGAAGCTATTAATGAAGTTCTTGAGACAATGAAGTTTGTGCAAGGAGACTATGAGAAAAAGTTCTCCCAGGAGTTTAGCGAGGTTCATGGCTCTAAGTTTGCTGTAGGTTGTTCAAATGGAACAAGTGCCATCACTGTGGCCTTGAGATCTCTTGGTGTAGGTCCTGGAGATGAAGTAATCACAGTAGCAAACAGTTTCTTTGCTACTGCGGAAGCTATTGTTGAAGTAGGGGCCACTCCAGTATTTGTTGATTGTGTTGATGAGACTTACTCCATTGATGTTGAGCAGCTGGAGTCAAAGGTTGGTGATAAAACAAAAGCAATCATTCCTGTTCATCTTTATGGCAATCCCTCTGATATGATCTTGATTAAAAAGATTGCGGACAAGTATGATCTAAAAATCATAGAAGACTGCGCTCAAGCACACCTTGCATCTATCGATGGTAAAGCGGTTGGAACGTTTGGTGAATTTGGGACATTTAGTTTTTATCCTGGTAAAAACCTTGGAGCTTACGGCGATGCCGGTTCTGTTATAACTCAAGACGCTGAACTTCTAAAGATAGCAACAATGCATATCAATCACGGAAGAACTAAAAAGTATGAGCACGATTTTTGTGCTGGTAACTTTAGAATGGATGGAATCCAAGCAGCTATTCTTTCTGTAAAAGCTAAATATATATCCAAGTGGACTGATGGCAGAAGGGCCGCAGCTGCAAAGTATGACAAAGTGATTGGAGAAGCAGGCTTTAAGGTAATTAAACCTCGAGAGGGCAGCAAGTGTGTTTATCACTTATATCCTGTTGAAGTGGAAAATCGTGATGAAGTAATGGAGCACTTAAAGAGTGTTCAAATTGGGTGTGGAATTCATTATCCGATACCTCTTCATATGCAGCCTGCTTTGAAATATTTGGGATATAAGGCAGGGGATTTTCCTATTTCTGAAAGAAGCGCTTCCAAAATGGTGAGCCTTCCAATCTTTCCTGAAATTACTGATGAGCAAATCGATGAGGTTTGTAGAGAGTTTTTGAAGGTGGCAAGGGCCTAATGGCCCATGCCCGTAACCACTGTTTTAATTGTCTTTAGAACGATCTTGATGTCCATCCAAATGGACTTATTTTTTACATAATACAGATCGTATTGCATCTTCTCGATAGAGTCTTCTTCGCTAAATCCGTATCTAAAGTTAACCTGTGCCCAACCTGTAACACCTGGCTTAACAAGGTGTCTAAAATTATAGAAAGGGATGTTTTTCTCTAATTTATCTTTAATCATCTCTGGGCGCTCAGGTCTTGGGCCAACGATGCTCATTGTGCCATTTAGGATGTTCCAAAGCTGAGGAAGCTCATCCAACCTGGACTTTCTAAGAAACTTACCTATTGGAGTAACTCTTGAGTCTTTAGGAGTTGCCCACTGAGCTCCATCTTTTTCAGCATTTACTGTCATTGTTCTGAGCTTATAGATTCTAAAAGGTTTGTTTCTGTAGCCTGTCCGAATTTGAGAGTAGAAGAGAGGCCGACCTGAGAATATTAAGAGAAGCGGTATCAGTACTATATAAATAGGAAGTGCAATTAAAAGAACGATCAAAGCTGCGAGCTTGTCCATAGCACCTTTTGCAAGCTTATAACCCTGGTCTGGCTGCACTCCGCAGTTTTCAACAAACCAAGACTCGTTTAGGGCACTGACAGGGATTTTACCTGTAATCAGTTCAGAAAACTTTGTAAGCTCCACAATATTCATGCCTCTATTGAGTCCATCAATCAGTCTCTTTAGAAACTCCTGGTCGCTGTATTGGTTTCTATCAACGGCCACAAGATCAATTTGGTCATCAATATGGATGTCTGTTGTGCTTGCTGTAGAAACTAGATCAAAGCCAAGGTATGGCTTTTGCTTTAAGGATGCTTCAACATCTTTTGCTAGATTCTCATTACCAATAATGAGTGTCTTAAGCTTAAGTCCTTTATAACTAAATAGGGCGAAGAATAACTTTCTAAATAGAAAAATTAAAACTGCGGATAGTAATGCCAGTATAAATACGTTTGTTTTTGGACTTATTCCCTCGTAAGGAAATAAGTAGAAATAAACAAAAGTGATCACTGAATTGAACAATTGAGTTCTAATTAATGAAACACTTAGGCCTTCTGGAGAGAATGTTCTTAAACTATAGAGTCCCTCGATAAAATAGGTGAGTATCCAAAAGGAGAAAACAATACCAAATGGGTACAGATGTCTGATATAGAATTCTGTGTCAATTCTACCTTCTCTGAATATCAATACTGTAAGCCACAGAGAGAGGAAAAGGATTCCCAAATCCCCTAGAATGAGTAAAAATGACTTTAAACGACCAAACATGAGTGAATCATAAAAAATGTGGAGCACAATGACAAACCTAAAGCTTGCTAAGTTGACCTATTTCTCTTTCTATTTCGTGGCCTTAGGCGTCTTTGTTTCCGTGACAGTTCCTTCTGGCTATCACATCTTCGCTGGGATTCCTCTTTTGATATTTTCTTGGAAATACTTGATGGTTGAAAAGCATAAGCTCCCTAAAAGTGCGTGGATTCTTCTGGCATTTGTTCTTCTAAGCTACATCGCTAATTTTTTCAACTTGGATACACTCAATCGCCCTATGAGAAGCTTTGGAAAGCAAAAGTATGAGCTCTTTTCAATTATGACAATTATGGGTCTGTACTATCTTCGAGACTACCTGAGTGCTGCTAAGTGGAGAAAGATCTTAAATGTCTTTTTATTCACGATTGTCGCTGCCGCTGTTTACGGAATTATCAAGGTGATTTTTCAGTTTGACCTCTTAACCATGAGCACTGCTGTTGGTGGTGAAGAGTTGGTTCGAAATGGAGGATTCACTGAGGTCATGCGTTATGGCTATGGAACTGGGTTTGTACTTTCAATGATGTTGGCCAGCATTCCTTTTGTTAAAAGTAGTACCCTAATTAATAAGAAGTGGTTTTGGAGTGCTCTTGTTGCAGCGGTTGTGGGGATCTATTTTGCTAAAACAAGGGGAGCTATACTTGGGGTGTTTGTTTCTATTCCTGTGATAGTTTGGTTTTTTAAAAGGAAGCTTGGCTATGGCCTGGCCACTCTTGGAGTCGTTGGAATGGTACTTGGTCTATTTCTTATTCAAAGTGGAAACTTTGAAAATAGACTATTTTCAAAGCTAGGAAGCGGCTCAAATCTTAAGAGGCTGTCTCAATACGAGGCCTCTATTGCTGCTTTTACTGAGAAACCGTTATTTGGTCACGGAGTGAACCAGTTCTCTAGTATTTGTCCTGCTGTAAAGAAAAGACATGATATCTTCTGGCCAGAATATTGTACGAAGTTTCCAACTCTTCAGTGCGACCATTCTCATAGAGAAGCATATTGCGGACACTCTCATAATGTGTTTTTAGAAACAGCGACTAATAGAGGTGTCTTTGCTTTGTTGGCATTTGTATCATTTTTACTTATGTGGGCATATGAGATGTGGAAGCGTCAAGATGCTATGACTGTTGTGATCTTTGCTCTTTTAGCTAACTTTGTAGTTGCAAGTCAGTTTGAGTATACTTTAAATGCTAATAATTCATTCCTGTTTTGGTTTATATACTCTATCAGTTTTATTCCACTGCCAAAGAAATACTCATTGGAGACTATTAAAGGATGAAGAAAGTTCAATTTGAAGCTTTTAAATCCGAGTTCAAATATCCTTTTAATAAGGCAAACTTTAGGCAGTGGCTTGCTGCCAATCATTCTAAGTTTAATTGGTTCTTTCACAGACATGATGATGCTCTTTTGGGTGTTCTTCAAAATGAGAAGGGTGATGTTGCTGCTGTAAAAATCTTTAAAAGTGGATCTGTTGTGTGCTCTGGTGGCAATACTCAACTTGTTGATCGATCCATGGCGTTTTTTCATCTGCTTTTAAATGATGAACTTCCTCATCCTTGGGAAATTAAAGTGGATGTGGATGCTGTGCAAAATGTGGTCTCTTCGTTTATTGACGGGCGCAAGATTGAGTTTGTTGGGGTGGTTTTGGATGTTGAAACTGAGCTATCCAGTGGAATGAAAAGACTTTTTCACATAGAAGCAGAAAGAGTAAAGACTGATTATCATGTGGTAGATGAATATCTTTATGAAAGATTTGTCTCTCACGGGGATGAGCCGTACCCCACATTAATTCTTGAAACTGACATTCATGAGAGGTTTCATGAGTTTTTTGAAAATGTCCTTGGAAGTCGCGCTTATTGGAATCAAACACAACTAGGCCATAGCTTCTTGTTGTTTTCTGATCAAACTCTGGTTTCTCTAAAAGATATCTACTTTCACCCGTATTCCGCTCTGATTGGGCCAGAGTTTTTTGAAGAGCTAAGCTTTGATGTCTCTGAGCTGGACTTTAGTCCTTTTGAGTTTCTGGGAGTTTACGGGGATCGCTATGAGAATAACTTTTTAAAAAATGTATTAAGTAGAGTGCTGGATGATCAAAAAAAGGTCTATCTTGCTGAAGATCTCTTTGAAGATTTAAGCTCTATTTTGGAAGTTCGAAGCTTTGAAAATCTTGGAAAGTCTGAGTGGAGACTGGTGCAAGGAGATCGTGATCTATATTTGGAAGTCACTCCCTTTGATGATTTTAATGACTGTGTCTATATAGGAAACGCTTCTTATTATCACAGGCCTAGTAAGACCTTATTTAGAAGCTCTTATAAAGAAGAGATGAAGTTTTGGAGAAATCGAGGACTTAAAGGGGATTTAAAACTTAAATTCCCAGAAGACATTGATTGGGGAAGCTTTCACTACTGGCTTGATCTATTTAATGACAAATACCATCAAAGCCTCGAGATTGAATGCGAGTGGGTGGAACCAGACAAGCTTGGTATTAATATCGAACTAGCTGATCAAAATGAAAGCGTCATTGAGTTTTCATTAAATTTTGATGATGAAAGAATTGCGCTACATCAGGTGGAGCTTAAATACATAATAAGTGCTCTTGAGAGTGGACTTGGATCTTTCTTTTATGAAGACAATAGTGAGCTTGCACCCCAGGCCAAAGGATCCAAGCGCCAAAATGTCTTAAAGCTTCTGCGTCACGCTGGATTTTTTCATCTATTGTTTCATGAAGCAATTAGGGCAAAAGAAGAAGAACTGGCAGACACTAAGCTTAAAAGAAGCATTCGTGAACTTGCTGTTGCCGCAGTATTAAAAACTACAAAAGATGCTGATCTTATTTGGAAAGATGAATTTGGAACTAAGGCCTCAAAGATCATTAATGACTTTCTCTCCCTCTTTTTAGATGGAAAAGAGCGAATCTATACTTTTAAAGCTCATGGAAGTCTATATGACACAAACATCACTCCAATCTTTGAAAAGGTGTTTGTCTATATCTCAGATCTGTTAAAAAACACTCTTGATGAGAAAGTTCTTACAAAGCAGAGATTTAAAGAATTTAAACAAGCTAAAAATAGAGCGGGCTTTTATCTAGAAAATGCTCTTGAGGGAGTTCTTTTAACCACAGTGCCAGCTGGGGCAAAGGTTTACTTGAACGGCAAGGCCTTAGACTCATTAAACGCCGAAGATATTGAAAGTATCTTTAAGATCAACGAAACAGGCGAGGCAATTGACTGGTTTGAACTTCACCCTGAAGTGTTTTTAAAAGGCAAAAGAGTAAATAAAAGTGAAGATATCGTTTTTCATGGAAAAGGCTGTATTGAGCATAAAGGACAGTATTATCTAATTCCTCAAACTACTCTTCCAAAGGTTAAATGGCTTGATTACTTTTGGAAAAAACTCACAAGTGCCGGAGCAAAGAAGAGTAATTCCTGGGATGCAAAAATCGAGCAAATCCCTAAGAGTCAGACCTTAGAGCTTCTTGCAATGCACGAGGCGGGAATACCTGTGCAAGGTGGAGAGCGCTGGGAGAAGATACTTTCTGAGTATTTAAAGCTTAAAAATAGAGACAAGGTAAGCTTTGAGTTTGATAGAGAAGACTACTCTGTGCCTCTAAAAGAGTTTCAAAAATCTGGGACTCAATGGATGATTGATCTCTATAGACTAGGCCTTGGTGGCATTCTTGCCGATGATATGGGACTTGGTAAAACTATTCAATCCATCGGAGCATTGGAGTGGCTAAGAGTAAATGATGAGATGGGGCACTGCTTAGTGGTGGTTCCAACCTCACTTACTTATAACTGGGTGAGCGAAGTGGAGAAGTTTGCTCCTGATATGGCGGTGTTTAACTATTCAAGCCAGACTCGAGATAAGCATGAAAAATTTCTAGCAAAAAATAAAAACTCTCTGACAGTAATTACATATGGCCTATTCAATAGAAACTGCAAAAACCTTGAAAATGATGCCACTTGGAATATCACTCTATTTGATGAGGCACAGAATCTTAAAAATATTACCGCTACTCGTACAGGATACGCTCGTAAGTTTCCATGTAATGTTAAGTTCTGCCTGACTGGTACTCCAATGGAGAACCACTACGGGGAGTTTTACTCACTAGTGGACATTGCTGTTCCTGGTGCTCTTGGAAGCTATTCCGAGTTTATGAAGGCCTTTAACTTTAAAGCAAGTAAAGGTGTGAACTTTAAAAACATGGAGCAAGATTTAGAGTATCTCAAACTTAAAACAGCTCCACTCGTTATGAGAAGAACCAAAGAGAAGATTCTCAAAGAGCTTCCAGATAAAACTGAAACATCAATCAAACTAGACTTTGAAGCAAAACAAGAAAAGATCTATCGAGATATTGCCATTGCTTACAATGAAAAGATCAAAGAAGTGGTTTATCTTAAAGGAGATAATAAGTCTCAACTTGAGATTCTAAGTGCTATCCTAAGACTCAGACAAGCCTGTTCCTATCCGCAAGCTCTGCCAGAGGTAAAGTATGACAAAGAGCCGCCAAAGTTTAAGGCTCTTTTTGGACAGCTTTCTCAAATCTCTGAAGAAGGACATAAGTCTTTGGTATTCACTAACTTCAAAACAACTCTTCTTGCCATAGAACAAGGACTTGAGGAGCTGGGACAAAAGGTATTTATCATCACTGGTGCCACTCCTAAAAAGAAGCGTGAAAAGATCCTAAAAGATTATGAAGAATACGAGGGGGCAGCAGTTCTAGGTATGACTCTTAAAACTGGTGGGGTAGGGCTTAATCTAACTTGTGCAAATTATGTGTTTCACGTGGAGCCATGGTGGAACCCAGCAGCTGAATCTCAAGCAACCGATAGGGCCCATAGAATGGGACAGAAGAACAAAGTTCAGGTGTATCGCTACATTATGCGAGAAAGCATTGAAGAGAAGATTGAAACCTTAAAACAGCGTAAAACCTTAGCAATTGAGGGCCTATTCAGCGAAGAGGCCTTCAATGTCAAAAAAGCGGCATTTGCAAAAACTGGACTATCTTATGAAGACTTTGAGTACCTTGTGGGAAGGTAATTGCACTAAAAAGGCTTTAGGCCCTTATCAAAAGAGGCTTTGGGGTCTTTTTTATGAAGCTCATTTCTCTAATGATCCTGAATGATTTTATAAATTCCTGTGCCTGTTTTTTGGTTTTAGTGGAAACCTTGTCAATGATGTAGAGCCTAAGCATGCTCTCAATATTTTCATCCATGTTTGTTGGTTCGGCTCCAAATCTTTCCCACTTGGCAACTGCGTTGTGGGACTCACTTACAACTTGTGATGCAAACTCCCTAAGAGACATCTCAAAGTATGTTCTTATGAATTTAATCTGGTGGCCTGTCAGCCTTTCTTTTTGATAGGGAAGTTCTCTAATTGCGTTTACAGCTATTTTTCTAATATCAATCCTTGGAGACCACTCATCATCTATTAGCATCAAGGTTATATTTTGAAGCTTAATAGGGAAGCCAAGACCATTGTAGGTATAATTTTTTGCGGTTTTCGTTTTCATAGTGACTCTTTAATTACTCAATCCACATAACGGTTATTATTGGAATCATGCCGTTTTCAAAGGAAATTATTATTCTCATCTTCTTCTTATCTAAATTGTTTCCTTCAATACAGTAGTTCCAGTCTTCATTTCCAATTTCATATTTATCTTTTCTTTTATTTCGGTGTCGGTTTCTATTGCGTTTTCCCTCTAATATATCCAGAACTTCTAAGTCACTTATAGCCCGATCTTTTTGACGTGATTTGGCGTGCCTTTTAAAAAAGTACTCGCCGTTAGAAAGCATCTTATTTATAAGTCTGAAGAGCTCTCTATCAGTCTTTTTTGTGGGCCGTATTGGTTTACCCATTAAATTTCCTGTTTATGACGTAAACCAGGTTTACATTTTAACATCTGTACACTCAGTTTACAATTGATTGTCAGAGATAATATGCAAAGAGTGATTAAACTTTATATAACTAAGAGCTTGAAATCATGTGACCTCATTGCGGTTCGGAATGTTGTAAAGAAATTGAGTACTACCGGTAAGCTAGAAAGTAGAATTCTTGAAGGAGTGCAAAACCTTCGCAATTGAAGGCTTATTTAGCGAAAAGGTCTTCAATATCAAAAAAGCGGCCTTCGCAAAAACTGGACTATCCTATGAGGACTTCGAATACCTTGTAGGGAGATAACGACGCTATAAAATATCAAATAATTAATTTAAGTACCTATAAACACGAGTATATAGGCCTTATTGATTTATGTGCAAGAAATGTGTATTATATGTACATGGTAAAGCATGTTGCCCTTAAAATTAATTTGCTAAAGTTTTATTTCTATCAGGATGAAGGACTTCGTGCACATATCCATATTGACTTTAAAAATCAAAGGCTTTGCGAAGTATGGCTTGATAACTTCACTATTAAAAAAAATTATGGGTTAAAGGATCATGAAATTGGACCACTTTTAAAACTTGTAAGGTCAAACTCAGATATTTTGAATGATTTTTGGTTGGAAATTTTCGGAGAATAATTATGGAAAATGAATTACTTAATGAAATTAACGAGGCACTTGATAATCCTAAATCGGCTAAGGCCAGAATCAGTCCTTTTTTAAGTGTTGACGTGGTGAGGGCCCTAAAGGCAAAAGCCAAATCCGAAGGAAGACCATACAATATTGTTTTGGATGATATACTAAGATCAGTTCTTATTGATAACTCTTTTGAAAGTAGACTGAAAAAGCTTGAACAAGAGGTTTTTAAAAGCACTGGTACTGAGGGCTAGAAGACTAGCTCTTCCTCCTTCTTATTGCATTAAAAACTTTCACAATTTAAATGGAAAGGCCTTAAATCAAAAAGCGGCATTCGCCAAAACTGGACTATCTTATGAGAACTTTGAGTATCTAGTTGGTAAGTGATTGAAATGATATGAAAAGGCAGCTTAGTTATCCAAAAGATATCTAAGTTTTTCATGGGTTCTTGCTTAGGTGTACACCTAGTGGTAATATGTGAGTAAGCGAGGTATATTATGGAAATCACGAATCCAAAAAAACTTAGGGCCGAAATGAAAGACTACTTAGAACTGGCCACAAGCGAGCCCATAAGAATCCAAAGACGTTCTGGAGAAAGTTACATTCTTATAAATGAAACTGAATACAACAAAATGCAAATGGAGATCATGTCGTTGCAACGAAGACTTTTATCAATGTCTGATATTCTTGATGGTGAAACTCAGAACGTTCCCTCCGGTGATGAGCTAATGTCTCATTTAAAAACAAAATGACTAAGCTTCTTACGACAAAGGCCTACGTCGAGAGACTTTTAGAAATTCAAAATTTTATTTATGAACAAACTGAATCTATTGAGTTGGTTCAGAAGTTTCATGATGAGCATGATCGAGTTAAAGAGTTTATAAAGCAAAATCCTACCACTCCAGCACCGCATCCAAGCACTGGAGATCAATCTTGGCCATTTTCTAATGGAAGATATCGTGTATTTATGAAAACAGTTATAAAAGAAGAGCAAACTATCGTTTACTTGCTAGATCTTATAGATAATAGAATGCTAAATCATAGGGTTTATCCAGATAACTCCATACCAACTTACAATATAGAAGAATAGGCCTATAAAGTTAACCTGTGCTTTTATTCATTAAGGAGAACTTCAATAACAAATTAGCCGCATTCGCTAAAACTGGACTATCCTATGAGGACTTTGAGTATCTGGTAAATGGTTAGGGTCTATGTCACACACCTTGAGTGTAATAATCGTAGGTCATCCTGTGGGTTTGACATAGGATCTTTACCCTTGGCATTACATAATTAGCCGAGCTTTCATTCTTGGCTGTTAATGTATTCAGATGTTTTAGTATTGTTATTTTTTAATTGCACAAAGGAAACCTTTTTGCGCTTTTTTGAAAATGATGCAACTTTGCCAGCCCCCCGAAATTTGAATAAAATGTTGTAGTTGTAAGCAACCGATTTTAAAAGAAAAATTATCAAACCTTTATCTTTCTACAAATTTTAGTGGCAAAAGTTGTAGAAAGACAGTGTTAGGCCCCACTAATATGCTACTATTTATTAAGTATTTTTTGTAGTTAACTACAAGAAAGGGTTGAGAATTTTGTAGGAATTAATATGTCTGAGTTTGAGTTTTTAAATACTGAGTTGTGGTTGAAGTATACCCAGGAAAGGTATGTTCCTTTAGAGGATATCAAGTATCGTTTGGACAAAATTGGTGAATCAAAAAGAAGTTGGCCACAACTCAAGGAAAAAATTCAAACCTATCGAAAAATGGGATCGATTCCGTTATTTTTCAAATCCATAGATAAAAAGTTTTGGTTTTACCCCTCTGATTCTATATTAAAAAAAATTCAGTACATAGAAACAACTGGAAGTAATTTATTTGCAATAATTAGCACCCAAAGAGTGTTTAAAAACGAATTTATATCGAATGCATCAGTTGAGGAGGCCGTAACTTCAGCTATCTATGAAGGTGCGAATAGCACTCGTTCAAAGGCCAAGGCCTTAATCGCATCTGGTGAAAGTCCAAAAAATAAAGATGAGTGGATGTTAATCAACAATTACAATGCGATGAAGTGGATTAAAGACAATGCTGCTCTACCCATTTCAACTGGATTAATTCTAAAGATTCACGAAATCGTTTCAAATAATACGCTATTGGGAGATGATGCAAACTTTTGTGGAAAATTTCGAAACGATACCGTATACGTGGGAAAGCATGAAGGAATACCTCATAAAAAGATAAATGAGGCACTAGACGAAGCAATTGAGCTAACGACGAATCACCCCCGTTTTTTGCATGGATTGATAAAGGGAATACTTCTTCATTATTTCACAGCTTATATTCATCCATTTTTTGATGGAAACGGACGAACTGCAAGAACTCTTTTTTACTTTAAATCGATTAAAAACGATTTGAAATTTGTGGAACTTTTATCTGTATCAGCAGACTTAAAGTCACACGGTAAAAGGTATGTGAAGTCTTTTGATTTGGTCAAAGAGCATGACTTAGATATTACTTACTTTATAGATTTTTGCTTAGACTCTCTTGTCACTGCAGTTGGCAAGGTAGAAAGAAAGTTAGAGTTTTTAATGAAAATTTCAGTTTTAGAGAATAGAGAAAACCTCACCCGGAATCAAACTTCATTGCTTCAGCGTTTAAGCTTGAATAAACACAAAGTAATATCTATAGAGGAATACTCTTCCGATATTGGAAAGTCTCGTGAAATAGCACGGAGGGAGCTGAAAAACTTGCTAGGTAAAGGACTCCTTGATGAGATTAAACAGGGCAAGAAGTTTTTTTACCGAATAAATAAATCGAATCTTAAAGCGAAGCTTTAGTTCGACCTTCAACTCGATCATGTGAGCATTTTGAATAATTAGTGGGAAGATAAATCCCTATCATTTTTCTCTGGAATCCAAAATTTTCAAAAAAGTGCTATATAGCTTAAATTTCATATAAAGAATCATTAAATACTTTGGGGTTTTAAGGCCTTTTCAATAAGGAAACTTAGCAAGTCTAATCAAGGTGTTAGCCTTATTTTAAAATTTTCTATATTGAAACCTTTTTTTCAGATTGTATGCAAAGTTACTAATAAATTTAGATGTTTAAGCCGAAGAGAAAGAGAAGACTATTTAAGGTGATTATATGTTTAAAACATCGGTCGTATTTTTATCTCTTTCTACCTCAATATATGCGGCCACGACAGACTTGGGGCGGATCGCGGTTTTGGCCGAAGAGACGCATCAAGTTGTTCAAAAGCTTGCTCCAGTAAGTGATGATTTTAAACAAGACACTGAAGGAACCGAAAGACTTGTGGCCTATACTCACTACCAAGATGAAATTAGGCAAATCGTTAACGCAGACAATAAAGTATCAATGGATAAAAATGCTGCCACAGTAGATGTTGATGTAAACTGTGTTAACGGTCAGTATTCAGATGCTCAAAAAGACAGGGAAGAAATTAAAGAGCTTGCATCCAAAAGAAAGTGGGTTGTTGGAGCTTACGCAAGCTATAACACTGGTGATCAGTTGCAAAGAGAGCTCTCAGACTTTAGCTACAGCAGATATACTCAATTTATGAGGGATAACGATCAAGCATGGGTGGGTGACTACAATGTCCTAGTACGTCATTATCTCAAATACCGTAAAAACATTAAAGCTAAATGGGGCACGCTTTCAAGCGAAGAGAAAGTAAGTCACATGAAAAAGTACATAAAAGTTAAGTTTGATTTGGATATCCCTGAGTCGATTCTTGGCGTTGAACAGGCCGTGTCAGATTCAATTCAAAATCCTTCGAAATGGAAAGAGAGTATTGGAGTTTTAAAAGACAAGCTTTCTTACGAGGAAAAACTTGATTTTCTTTCTCAATTAGGTGGAAAGTTTTTGAGTACTTACTCGGAAGAAAGGGCCAACTCCAGTGATTTAAGTGTCGTAAGCATAGAGCAATTATTTTCAACTCTAGGGACTGGAGAAGAAGGCGGAACATGTAGAGACATTGTCGCCGCTCAGTCCGAGATTGCCATGGAGCTTGGAATCGATCCAAAAAATATTTATAGAGTTGGATATCAAGCGGCACAGGGCTCTCACCAAACTTTTGCGATTGTTGACCCCAATGATCCGTCCAAGTTATATAAAATTAATTATAATGAAACTCAGGTTGATGATTCAAACAAAGGTGTCGCTCAACTGAAGCAAGGCGGAAGAATGCCAGTGACTGGTATTGCTTATAGAGTTTACGATGCCAAGGGGAAAGCTGTGCTGCAAATGCCCACAGAGCTTGGCAAGATGTTAAGAGAAGCATCAGGCTTTAAAACCAATAACGATATCTCTAAAAATTACAATATTAACAAAGTGTACACAAGCACAGACTTTGGTGAAGGCGCCATCGTTACTGGTGAACTCTCTGATGGCACAAAGGTTTCCGCGGTCACTTTCAACTCGGATGTAAACGGCATCGAGTATGGGGCTTCTTTTTATAAAACAGATGGTGAAACAGCATATAAAACAGTGAGCACTCAGGGCTTTTATGGGTATATGAGACAAAACCCAACTTATACTTATAAGGCGACTGACAAGTTTTCGGTGGCGGCAAACTTAGACCTAAGAGCTGAAGTTCAACTATCAAAAAGTGTCGTTGTGGATAAGAGCACTGGAGAAAAAGTGGAAACAGGTGTTATGCCTGAACCATCGGTTACCTTGACCCCTGGTGCTGAAGCTAGGTATAGGGGCGATGAAGTGGGGGCCTATGTAAGAGTTGAAGCTGACACATTTATTTGGAATAAAGATGCACAGGCCCAAGCTGAGAACACACTCTCAGGAAAGGGAATTATTTTAAACGGTATTAACTATAAGTCTGGAATTTCATATCAGGCCACTGAAAACTTAAACGCTGCTTTAGATGCTGCAGTCTACACCAGAAATATTGGAGACTACTATGCAGTTCGAGCAGCTCTTGAGGACACTAAAAGAAACTACAGCATTGAAGCTAGGCACCAAGCACCAATAACTAAAGATATGCCAACATTTGCGCCTGGTTCATATGCGGTGACCGAAGTTTTGGGTTCAAAAAGCTGGCTCAAAAAAGACAAAACAGGCCCAACAATCACCTTTGGATACACTGAGGATGAACAAGCTGGAGGTAGGGTGAATCTTGGAGGAAGCTGGGCGTTTTACTAATTCAAATTCAACCGTCTAAATGATTGTTTTCGCATACCAGCTCCATAAGCTCGGGTATGGATAAAAACTCATGGAAAATTCACTATAATCTAGTATATTAAAGACTTCTTTAAGGAGTTTTATATGAAGATTTCAGTCGTTGGAACTGGTTATGTAGGTCTTGTAACAGGTACTTGTTTTGCCGAAATGGGCAATAAGGTAACTTGTATCGATATAGATGAAAATAAAGTCAGAATGATGAGAGATGGAAAGTCTCCGATATATGAGCCAGGCCTTGAGCCGATGATGCAAAGAAATATCGATGACAAAAGAATCTTTTTCTCCACTGATTATGAATCAGTAAAAGAGGCTGCAGCAGTGTTTATGGCCGTAGGTACTCCAAGTGGGGATGATGGATCTGCTGATCTTAAATATGTATATGCTGCACTTGATTCTCTAGTTCCTTATATGAGAGATGGACTGATTGTAGTTTTAAAATCAACGGTTCCAGTGGGGACTGGGGAAAACGTTAAAAAATATCTTTCTGAAAAAACTGATAAGAAGTTTATAGTTGTTAATAACCCTGAGTTTTTAAAAGAAGGCTCTGCAGTTAACGATTTCATGAAGCCTGAAAGAGTAATCATTGGAACGGACAATGATGAAGCTTTTAAAGTTATGGAAGAGCTTTATGAGCCGTTCAATAGACAAATCTCTAGAACAATCCAGATGAGCAATCTATCTGCTGAAATGACAAAATATTCAGCAAACTGCTTTCTTGCCATGAAGATCTCTTTCATGAACGAGATGGCAAGACTGTGTGATCTTACAGGCGCTGATGTTGAAGAAGTGAGGCATGGAATCTCAATGGACTCTAGAATTGGAACCAAGTTCTTGTATCCAGGGCCTGGTTACGGTGGATCTTGTTTTCCAAAAGACGTTAAAGCTTTAATCCACACAGCGAAAAAGCATGATCTTGATCTTAAAGTTATCAACGCCACAGAAGAGGTGAATGATGAGCAAAAGACATACATGTTTGAAAAAATTAAAAAGCACTTTAAAGGCGACATCAAAGGCAAGACTTTTGCTTTCTGGGGAGTTGCCTTTAAGGCCAATACGGATGATATCAGAGAAACACCCGCAATCTACATGGCAAAAGCTCTAACTGAAGCAGGTGCCAAGGTTAAGTTCTTTGATCCGGTTGCTGATGACAACTTTGAAAAGTTTGCGCAAGAGCATAAGCTTGACGCTGAAAAGGTGGACTACAAGTATGATGCTTGTAAAGAGGCCGACGGACTTGTTGTTCTTACTGAGTGGAAAGAGTTTAGAATTCCAGACTTCTCAGAACTAAAAGCTGCTCTTAAAACACCGGTTATCTTCGATGGAAGAAACCTTTATAAGACTTCCCAAGTTAAAGAAGAGGGATTTGACTACTACGCTGTAGGTAAAAGAATCTAACTAATTGAGCTGGAGTATATCCCAGCTCTTTCCTTTGGCCAAAGGAACAATTGATTTAAACTCAGGATACTTTTTAAGAATGGGTTGAATGAATTCACCTTTGGCTATGACAAAAGCTTTTCTATTTTCATTAACAGACCTAAGTTGCCTAAGAATTTTTCTAATATCCAGTGGATCGCTAAAATCATAAATAAAATAAACGTCGGCCTGTGGGGGAGTAAAGCTCTCTTTAGATAGGTCCGCGTAGTGCATTTGACACTGCTCAAGCTCAAGTCTTTCAAAGATTCGATTGCCTTCTTCAAGACGCTTTTCAACGATTTCATATCCAGAGAAAGTGGCCTCTGGGAACATGCTGGCCATAACCAGTCCAACTCTTCCGTAGCCAGCTCCTATATCCACAATGGATTTAGGATTGTGAACTCTAAGAATTTCAAAAAAATCAAAGATCTCGTTGTAAGGTGTTTGTAACACTTGGGGATGAAGCCCAATCCAGGTTTCACAGCCTTGGTACTTTTGTTTTCTGCCAGATTGGTCAAAGCTGTAGTAGGCCTTGTACTTTTTTAAAAGCTTCTGTTCAACTTTTGAAATTTTAAAACCTAGGATCTTGTCGAGTCGTTTGGATTGATTTCTTGAACTAGCTCCTCTTGGCAATCTAAAAAAGTCAGGTTGTTTGAGGAGCTGTATAATTTGATTTTGAGAGGGACGATGCTTAGCAAGCTCTTCGTAATCCCCTCTCAATAGGGTCGTCGGCAAAATTAGTATCTATTTCCGCCGCCACCGAAGTTGTTTCTTCTTGGCTTGTCTTCAGCTTCGTTTACACGAAGGTTTCTACCGTCATGCTCGTAGTTGTTAAGAGCTTCGATTGCAGCTGCTGCTTCGTCGCCGTTAGACATTTCAATGAATCCGAAACCTCTGCTTCTGCCAGTCTCACGATCAGTGATAACTTTAGCTGAAACAACACTTCCGTACTGAGAGAAAAGGCTCTCTAAACCTTCATTTTCTGTGTTCCAAGAAAGGTTTCCTACATAAATTTTTGCGCTCATTTAATTCTCCTTGATAAGCGACGAAGAGCAAAGACTATATCTTACGACTACGTCTTCCTCTTTTCTTTCTAAGCTCTTTAAGCCTTCTTTTCTCTGCAGCTTCTTGTTTTTCTTTCATTTCTACAGATGGCTTTTTGTACTCTTTTCTAGCACGGTACTCTTTAGTGATTCCTCTTTTGTCGCAAAGTCTCTTAAACTTCTTAAGAGCCCAGTTTACGTTGTCGGATTCTGTAACTTTTACTGATACTGCACCTAGTTTTTCCAAAATACATGTCCTTTTTAATTTTCGACCCTGGTATCCAGGAGTCTTTTTTCATTCATATTGTTATTAAATAAATAATTATTTTAAGCGCCGAAGATCATCAACGATAACGATGTAGCTGAAATTGAACTCCAAAAGCCGTGACAGTATAGCGCGCTTAAATGATAAAAGATATCAATAATATTGGTTTTAAAAGGGTGTCTAGCCTTCAAATTAGCTTAATTTTATTGTCTGGAAAAACATGCGTTCCTTAAATATACATATAGTGAATAAATTTAAAGTATTCATTATATGTATAATTGTTTTTTATTCAAAATATGAATATAATGTGTCTATGATCAAGGCAAGAACCATAAAAGAATTAGGAAACCTATTAAGGTTGATACGAACAAATGAAGGACTGACTCAATCAGAACTTGCAAAAAAAATTGGTCTGAAACAAGTTTCCATATCAAGACTTGAGAATGGGGAAAGTGTTAGCTTGAAGACTCTTGAAAAAGTAATGATAGGAATGAAATTAGAGCTATCCCTTACCAAGATACCTAAAATCGACACTACTGACCTATCCAGTTTGTTGGAGTAACCAATGGGGAGAAAGAAACTTGTTACCAACCTTAAAGTCTATCTTAACCAGTCTCTTGTTGGTCATCTAAAAAAACAGTCTGATAATTCAATTGAGTTTTCTTACGATTCTAAATGGGTTGAGAGTGGCTTTCCAATCTCACTTAGTCTTCCCTTTGTGAATAGACCATACCGGGGTAGTGAAGCAGCCTTTTACTTTGATAACCTGCTACCTGAAAATAGAGTTATTCTGGAATCAATTGCCAGGAAGTTTGGTGCTGAGAGCACAAATCAATTTGATATTTTAAGCTCTGTTGGAAGAGACTGTGTGGGTGCATTAAGTTTCTACCCTGAGAATGAAACTGCTCAAGAGTTCAAAAGAATGAATGCTAGGGCCTTAACTAGCTCTGATGTTGCCAAAAAGATTAAAAGCCTATCAGGGCACTTTCCTTTAGGAATGGAAGACGGGGATTTTAAAATCTCTTTAGCAGGTGCTCAAGAGAAAATGGCACTTCTTTATTGGGATCAAAAGTGGTGGGAACCTTTGAAGGCCACGGCCACAAGCCATATTATCAAAAGACCAATTGGAAAAATACTAGGTGGAATTGATTTCAATGACAGTGTGGAAAATGAATGGCTGGGTCTGAATATTGCCAAACAATTGGGAGTTAGAACCTGCGAAGCTGAGATTGTTAATTTTGAGTCTGAGAAGGCACTCTCTGTAACCCGTTTTGATCGTTTCTGGAAAGAAGGATTGCTTTTTAGAGTTCCTCAAGAAGACTTCTGCCAGGCGTTGGGACATTCTCCTTCCTTAAAGTACGAAAGAGATGGAGGGCCAGGTCTTGCAGAGGTCATGAAATTACTTAAGACATCAAACAATAGTGAAGTAGACAGAAAGAACCTTTTCACATTAGCGATGATTAATGATCTCCTACACAATACGGATGGACACTCGAAAAACATCAGTATCTATCTTTCAAAAAGAGGATTTGTTCTTACTCCATTTTACGACATTATGAGTGCTCATTTCTTGAAAGGTTCCGCTTCTGAAAGACATGCTAAGCTTCGCTCCAGTTGGAGTGTAGATGGGAAGTACTACTATAAAGATATTAAACTTTCTGATTGGAAAAAACAGGCAGGCCTATGTGACTTAGGTGATGCCGAGTTTGAGTCTATCTGGGAGAATATTAAAGCAAACTTTAAAGGTGTCTCCATAAAGAATAAACTCATCGATCCAAAGCTTATAGAGCTCATTCTAGAAGGTGTTGAAGATCGAATGAAGTTTCTTGAGTCCTAATTAAAAATTAAAACCTTTTGCCTTCAATAATTCACTAAAGCAGCTCTCTTTCTCAGTGTCGCTGTGGCCTATTGCAACTTCAGCGTTTAATTGTCCAAGTTTTAATCTAAGGTCTTGTTCTTCGACTAGAATCCTTAGTTTACGGAAAAGCTCATCAACTGTTTTATCCTTCAAGATGAAATCCCTGGAGTCGCCTTCAATCAATTCACTGGCACCGGTCTTGTTGGAAGTGACCACCGCCTTCCCACACGCCATTGCCTCCATTATGCTCAGACCAAATTCTTCTATGTGGGCCGGAAGCACAAAGATGTCACTTGCGGCATAGTAATCCTCAACTCGATCAATTGATGGAAGGAAGATGAAGTCCTCTGCAAGACCTAGGGCATTTATTCTTTCTTGGTATTTTTCTGTTTTGTCTTTACCAGCAACCAGAACTTTGATGGGTGTCTCTGTGGTTTGCTTAAGTTTTGCAACGGACTCGATGACAAGGGAGAGGTTTCTCTTTTTAAAGTTTCCAGAAGTAATGAAACCAATTACAACGTCTTCTTCGTTTAGTTTGAGTTCTGCTCTTTTGCTGTCGCGTTTTCCACTTTCCAAATTAAACTTTTCAGAGGAGTACATTGGATAAAGAACTTCTATCATGGCCTCTGGCACTTTAAATCTCTCCATCAGGTCATTTTTCATCATCTGAGAGTTGCAAACCAAAACCTTGAACTTTTGCTTTGTAAGAATTTCGCCGTGAATTCTTCCCACCTCATGGTCAGCTGGAATCTTTTTTCCATTGATAAGCTCATATGCCAGGTGAACACAGTTGTGAATGTAGCAGATATCCTGTTCAACAATGTCCCCATGTCCAATAACAAGCTCTGGGCCTAGCTTTTTTACGGCCTTGCTCACTCTTTTTTGGTAATTGATTCGGCGGTAGTAACCGCTAATTGGCCATCTAAAAGTCTTGTAGGGTATCCCCCCAGAATTCAGCACTGCTTCTTTATCTATTCTTTCAGCAATTGCATAGGCCTCATGCCCCGAGTTAGAGAAGAATTTGAGTTGTTGGTGAACAATTCTTGGTACACCACTCTTGGTGGCGTGAAGGTCTTTTTGGCTTATCAATATTTTACTCATAGACCTAATATTAGACTTAAGACAATCAAAATTAAACCTATTAATTCAATGGTTTAAGGAGACCTTTCAGATTTACTAGGTCTAGCTAGTAAAAATACTAGGTGGACCTAGTAAAGTTGGGGAGCAGTGCAGTAACTATTCATAACATTCTTATATATTGTGCGTTGCCTTTGACGGACTATCGGTGGCTTGGAAGAATACTCTTCTCAAGGAGTGTTCCATGTTTAAAATTTTCGCAATAAGTCTAATTGTTTCAGGCCAGTTGTTTGCTGCGTATCTAGTTAAGCAAACTGTCAGATCTGGAAAAGTTCAAATAGAGTCCGTGCAAAAGATCAATAAGATTGTGGATAGAAAGATCTTATTAAAAGATATCCGTGAAGCTATTGCTGAGAAAGAAGCTACTGCAAACGTTCAATACCAAGAGTGGCTTATTCCAAATGGGGAGATCACATCTTCTCAGAAAAAAGTACTTTTTAGTAAAAAGTTTGAAGCGAACTTTCCAAATAGCGAAGTAAGAGAGCTTGTTAAAACCGGCAGAGATGAAAACAGAATTGTTCTGGCAATCATTGGCGATGGGTATACTTTAGAAGAGAAAGACAAATATTTTGGCGATGTAAATAGAATGGTGGATGATTTATTTAGAGAGATTACTTTTAAATCTTATCTTCCACTATTCAATATCTATGTTGTATTCACTCCAAGCAATGATTCTGGAATTACTGATCTCGTTGAAAAAGACACGGCGTTTGGTCTTTATAGAGCACCAAAGGGCTCTAAAAGAGGAGTTATGCCAGGAGATCGCCTGGCGATGGAGAGGGCCCTAAGACTTGCTTCTAACAAAGTGGACTATCCTATAGTAATTGCAAATGACGACTACTATGGAGGACTTGGGGGAAGATATGCCATCACCACAAGATCTCTAAACTCTGGCTCAATGGTTTTAAGACATGAGCTTGGACACAACTTTTCCAATGTTGGAGAGGAGTATGACGGTGGGCAAGTCTATAGTGGCGCAAACTTTTCTAGAAGCTCAAACGTTCCATGGAAGCACTGGGTAAAAGGCAAGACGCAAGTTCACAAAGCAAAGTTTTTGACAGGGGCCTATGTTTGGAAGGATCTGACTGGAGCAGACTTTGTGGACTCGTTTAAGTTTCCGAATATGCCGGGTTACACTTTTTCTATGAAGCTAAGCTCTGTTGGGTGGACTAATGACCAGGAAGTGAAAGTGATGCTTGATGGCAAAGAATTGGAGCTTGATGGGGTGTTCACAAAAGATAGAAGCTTCTTTAATACAGTAAGAACAAGCTTAAGCTCTGGAGAGCATGAGATCAGAGTTCAAGATCACTCACATGATGGTGACAATGTCCTGGCATATGCCAATGCCTACGCCTTTCCAAAGGATTATAACTTTACCCATGGAGTGGTAGGTGCGTTTAATGTGTTTGACGCTTACGCTGATGAAAGAGGATTTAGGCCAACCCACAACCAATGTCTTATGAGAAATATGAGATCAAAAGTCTTCTGCCCTGTGGACCAAGAGAACATATGGCTTAGGTTCTTTAAAGTTGTGGATCTAATTGATGAAGTAAAAGTGGAAGAAAAGGTCCGAGTTGAGACTGTTGATCTTGATAACCTTGATATTCGCTGGTTTAAAAGAGGTTTTTGGGGATCGGAAGAAGAGCTTGAAGAGCTTCGAGGCAAAAGAGAAGTGAGTCTTCCTGAAGGCAAATACCTTGTGGAAGTAGAGTTCAAAACCAAAGAAATTAGAAAACAGAAAGTAATAGATAAGAAAAAATTTCAAATAGATTAGGAGTAAAAATGAAATGGATTTCAGCAATTGCAATCGTTCCTATGTTGTCATGGGCATTACCAGTAAAACATGGTGAACACTTTAGAGTTCAAATTCCAGGCGAGTACATCGTTAAGAATATTGATCAAAAATCAATTCAAAGCATCAAAAGAAGACTTGGGAAAAACCTCTATCTTATAAACGCTCCCGAAAGTGCTGAGGTCGAAGGATGGCCAAACTATGCCTACTATGGAAACTACATGGAAAGCACTCCAAATGATGAGAAATTTGGAGATCAATATCACCATGGAATGATTCAAACCCTTGATGCATGGAATGTTACAAAGGGTGATTCTGAAATTATCGTCGCCGTAACTGACAATGAATTTAGAATTGACCATGAGGATATGCAGGGACAATGGTGGACTAACAAAGAAGAAATCCCTGGAAACAATATTGATGACGACAATAATGGCTATGTAGATGATGTACATGGCTGGGACTTTATCGCAAATGACAATGATGTGAGCGAGGACACTACCACTCACGGCACTCATATCTCTGGAATTATTGCTGCTAAGCCCGGGAATAACTTGGGGGTCGTTGGAATCGCTCCAAATGTTAAAGTCATGCCTCTTCGTTGGTATGGTGAGCAAGGACGTTGGACTAGCGCCATCGTCGCTGAAACTTATCACTATGCTGTGGATCATGGGGCCAAGATCATAAACACAAGCTATAACATTGATATTCTTGTAGATGACAGAGTTTATCTTGATGCTATTCAGTACGCTGTATCAAATGATGTTTTAATTTTTAACTCTGCAGGAAACAACCGCAAGAAAGATCCAGCTAGAGTTAAATTGGAAGATATCATTCTTGTTTGTTCTGTTAAGTCATCGGCCTGGCGACCAGATAGAAAAAGCTCTTTTTCAAACTATGGAAAGGGCATTGATATTTGCGCGCCTGGAGATCCTGTGCTTTCAACAGTGAATAGAAAATTTAATACCTACGGCTCTCTTTATGGCACATCTATGGCATCTCCTGTTGCGGCCGCTGTTGCAGCTCTTATTTGGTCTGCCCACCCTAATTTAAGCGCTAATGAAGTGAAGGAGAGGCTTTACATGGGAGCCGATGATATCGAAGAGAAGAATAAAAAATATAAAGGCATGCTAGGGCATGGAAGAGTAAACGCTTTTAAATCAGTTCAGTAATTAATAGGGAAGGCCCAGGCCTTCCCAAATCATCTTCACCCAAAGAAACAAGAAGTAAAATCCATAACCCCAGATAATTACGGCCAGCGTTTTTGAAATATACTTTAAAGCGTTCTGGTTATTTCTTCCAACAGAGATTAGGTACGCTATAAGTACCTTTGTTCCCAAAAGTGCCGCGTAGAAAGCTAAAAAAAACATGCCCATCTTGGAAGCACTCTGCATTTTTATAATTATCGGAGCGCCAATGGTTAGCCAGAAAAGATAAGGAGCTGGGTTTAGAACATTGGTTACCACTCCCTTTCTTATTGAATTTGCCACTGGTTTTTGCACATCCATTGAATCAAAGTCTATTGCCCATGAATGCTTTGCTATATAAATCAAATAGAGGCCACCAGGAAGATAGAGCCAATCAAGAAGATTGACTGGTATTTGATTTGTGAAGTAGTAGGCCGCAATGATTATCGGAGCGTCTGAGATGAGTGGACCTAGAGTTACCTTTAGTCCTTCTTTAAGTCCATACTGTATGGTCTGGGTAAGCACCAGAACGAGCATAGGTCCTGGAGATATGCCCCCAGACAGTCCAAGACTAAGAGCTAAAAGAGTTTCTTCCACTAATACACCAAATCCAAATTGAAAAAGAACTCAAATAAGTTTTGATTGTCCTCAAGAGTGTTGATGTATCTAAGCCCATAGGTCAGAGGAATTTTTCTTAAAGACAAAGTCTCAAAGAACAATTCTGCACCCAGAGAGTTTAGACTCTGTGGATTGCTGGTCTTAGTATGATCAAAGTAGAGATTTGTGTAGACTCTATTAACATACACCCACCTGTCAAAAGCGTAGTTTGGATAGGCAATAGGCATCATGTAGTTGAGTGAGGCCTTCTGCCAGTCAGAAACGTATTCAAACTCATATCCTCTGGAGAAAGCATAGTTGTTTACACTTTCGGCGGGAGAGACGATTCGGTAGGAAAAAGGATCGGCCTGGCGGTATTCAGAGCTTAAATCAATTTTAAATCCATGATTAACTCTAACTCCTGGTGTGAAAACGCTTAGTTTTGCAAAGCCTAAATAGCTTGAGAAGGAGTCGCTCTCGGAAGCGCTTGCGTCGACATATTGGGCCTGAAAATTTGCTCCAAGACTTGGAAGCAGCTCTCTAAATCTTCTGTCTTTTAAAAAACTTGTGCTAAAAGACATGCTTGATAGAAGAAGGCCTTCATCGTCAAGCTCATAGCTTCGAGCTGTTTTTCTCTCAGACACCTCAAGGTTTCCTGCATTTACAGTGAATGCGCTGAATGAGTTAAAGAGTCCGTGTCTGTATGTGTAAGGAAGTGTGATTCCCGCACCCACAAATGACTCCGACCATTGATCGATGTCGTTTGCTCTTTCTTGGTAATCCATGTTCAAGGAAAGGATAGGGTAGTATTTTTTATAATTAAGAGAGAGATTGGCAAAGAGCCCATTCTTGTTCACTCCCTCTCCAATCGCCGCATTCGCTGAGATTGTATTTAAATAGTTTTGGGTGGTAACGCCGAGCTGAAGACCTCTGCCTCCAATAAGGTTCCAAGAGTGGGGTTTAAAAGCGCCATGCAATTCATTGTATTGTGTTGATTCATGTTTGCTATCATGAAGCTTTTCAAAGTTTTCCACCTTTATCATTTCTGCATTATGGTAGTCAGAACTAGGGGAGTTGCCCAAGTAGTTGGTATGAAGATCCCCTGCTGGAGAACAGTTAAGTCCTGTAGCATTAACTCTTTGGCCGTTCCCAATTTCCTGAACATAGTAAAGTGAATCATTTTGAGCAAAAGGGGCGAAGGCCGCAATCGTTTCATTTGTGCATCTGTAAAGCTCTCCCGTTTCTGTATCCATGGAAAAAGCGTTCACTATGCCGTCATCGTCCGCCTCAAAATACACTCTATTTTTGGAAAGTCTAAGATTGTACACATTGTTTCTTAGAGCTTTTTGCATTGGACTAAATCTTCCTGTAATCAAGTCCAGCTCGCCAATGTGCTTCATGCCCTCTTTATCAAAGGCTATGGCAATGGCATGATCCCCATGCCAGATCGCCTCTGTCACAGTGAAGTCTATTGGGTTTAGCTCTTGAAGTTTATTGCCTTCGAAGTCAAATATGCTGACTTTAAAGTTGTCCGCAAACTCCACTGCCAGAATTTGGTTCTTGTGAGGATGGAGGGAAGGGTGAAAAAGTCTTCTCCCTTTGGTTATTTGCTTTTGTGACTTAGTAACCAGATCCATGACAAAAAGATCTGCATAGTCCTTGTATCCATATCTGTAGTGAGGAAGAAACTGGGTGTATACAAGTCTGTCGTTTTTAATGTCTATCTTTGAAAACCTTGGCTCCACATTTAGTGTGGATATTTTCTTTTCGTCTTTATAGATGGCCCAGAAGCTATCGAGATCTTTTTTAAGATAATAAAGACCACTTTGAGTTTTAATGGGTTGTTCGTATTGGGTGTAGACTTCATTTTCTTTGCTTATCTCTCCCTTCCATCTATTTTTAAGCTCACTTGAAGTTTCTTCAAAAAAGTCTTCAAACTCTTTCCCTGTGACATACTTGAAAGCGTTGTAGAAGGTGTATGGGTTTAAAGGAGTTCTTGCGGCCTTGGAGATAATCTCTTTCCAAACATCTTTCCCATAGACATTGTATGCGCGGGTTATAAGAAAGTAGCCAAATACATAGTGATTAGGAATTTTTGTTGTGTACACTCTGCCTAGAAATTCATCGTAGGTTGGGATTTGATTGTTAAGGGCCATGGCCTTGAGTCTTGCGCTAAACCTAGGATTTCTTCCTCTGCCAGCATCTGAAAGTACTGTCTCGGCCCAAACTGCGTCTCCCTCAAAATACCACTGGGGAGCGGTGACTGCCATAAGTGCGGCCTGTCCAAACTCACCAAAAAGATAGTAGCCATATTGAAGGTTGTCTCTTTTGAGAAAGTCGTACTGAACCATGTGGCGGTATTCATGAATCGCTAGACTTTGATTCCACTCAAGTGATGAGATTAGGGGAGTGATTGCAGCATGGGAAAACCACTCGCTCCTTCTTGGCATAAGGGCAACAAAACCATTTGGCCTTGCTCTTTCAGTTCTTAGAACCAATGGCCAGCTTCTGAGCTCGGCGTCATAACTCTCATTAACTGGATCTCTATAATAGTTAAGCAAGTTCATTATATAATTTGCTTCAGCTTTATTGGAGCTTGGGAATATGACTTGAAAGTTTTTGTTTTCAATCTTTTGCCAATCAAGCTCAGGCCGGTCTTGCATGGTGTCGAGCTGGGCGTGCGCAAAGGTTAAAAACGTCAAAAGGGATAGAAAAATAATCTTATTCATAATAGTGTGATTAAAACCGATTTTTACTGGATTTGCCACTAAGAGGAAATAATGGGTAATAAAACAATTTTAGTTACTGGAGGAGCGGGATACATTGGATCCCACGTAGTTAAACTTCTAGGAGAAGCGGGACATAATGTCATAGTCTACGACAATCTTTCTACTGGTTTCAAGGATGCTGTAACATATGGAGAGCTTGTAGAGGGTGATCTAGAAGACCTTGAGACTCTTGAGTCGGTCTTTGCCAACAATAAAATTGATGGTGTTATGCACTTTGCTGGCTCAATTGTGGTGCCTGAAAGTGTTGAGAATCCACTAAAATACTATACCAACAACACGCTAAACTCCTTAAATCTCGTAAAAATGTGTGTGAAGCATAATGTGGAAAACTTCATTTTTTCCTCCACAGCCGCAGTGTATGGCATGCTAGAAACAGGCAAGGCCACCGAAGAGACTAAAAAAGAGCCTATAAATCCATATGGACAGTCAAAGCTTATGACTGAACTAATGCTTAAAGACACATCCATTGCCCATGAAAACTTTAATTATGTGGCCTTAAGATACTTCAATGTGTCTGGAGCTGATCCTGAGGGGAAGATTGGGCAGGCATTTCCTGGGGCAACCCATCTCATTAAAGTAAACTGTGAGGCGGCCGCAGGTAAAAGAGAAAAAACATATATTTTTGGAACAGATTTTGAGACTGCGGACGGAACAGGTGTAAGGGACTATATCCATGTAATGGATCTAGCTCAGGCCCACTTGGACGCTCTAGAGTTTTTGTTTAAAAACAAAACAAGCGAAGTCTTTAACTGTGGCTATGGACATGGGTTCTCTGTAAGAGAAGTCGTAAACGCTGTAAAGGAAGTGACAGGTGCAAACTACCCGGTGGAGGAAGCGCCACGAAGAGCGGGAGATCCTGCGGAGCTAGTAAGCATTGCGGATAAGATAAAGAAAACAATAGGCTGGCAGCCTAAATATGACGATCTGGCCTTCATCATTAAGACGGCCTTTGAATGGGAGAGAGGAGAAACTCTTTCCAGTTGGATTAAAAAGAAGTAAGTAGAGTTCATGACTGATAAAAAGATTCAAAAAGAAGCGGTAATAGTTCACTCCGGTGGAATGGATTCAAGTATTTGTCTTGCCTTGGCAATTGAGAAGCATGGGGCCTCGAATGTCCTGAGCATGACTTTCACTTATGGACAAAGACACACAGAAGAAATTAAGCAGGCGGAAAAGATCTGCAAAGACTGGGGTGTGGACCACATAATTGTAAACTTGGATTGTTTGCAGCAGATCACAGAATCTTCGCTTATAGGCCATTCTCTTGAAATCCAACATAAAGAGGGTGAAGTTCCAAACACTATGGTTGTGGGACGAAACGGCCTAATGGCCAGAGTGGCGTCTATTCATGCGGACTTCTTGGGAGCAAAATCCATTTACATGGGTATCATTGAGCTTGAAGAGGCCAATTCCGGTTACCGAGACTGCTCTAGAAAATACATGGATATCGTTCAGGCCGCTTTGAGGTTGGACTTTGCAAATCCAGACTTTGAGATAAAAACACCTCTAGTATTTATGACGAAAAGGCAGACTTTGGACGCTGCATACCAGATGGGAAAACTCGAGTACTTGCTTGAAAACACTATAAGTTGCTATGAAGGTGTGATGGGCTATGGATGTGGAGACTGCCCTGCTTGCGAGCTTCGCAACGAGGGAATTCAAGAGTTTCTGGACCAAAATTCGGATATTCAGTTCTCATATAAAAACAAATATCGTTTATCTGATTGAAAATACTTCATAATTCTTAACTTTTCGCTCAATTTAAAACGCATTCTTGTCGATAGGTAGTTGCTAACAAGGATGCTGAATGACCAAGTTCCTAAATTTAACGTTGCTGATCGCACTGTTTGCAAACAACTTAACGTGGGCAAGAACACCTGTGCCGCAAGCTGTGAAGAAAGGCCTGGCCGTGCCGAAGAGCTATCTTGAGTCCAAGAAGAAGCTATCCCCCTGCGAGATAAATTTCGTTAAATTGCTTAATGGACGTATACCTGTGGAAACCATGGGCTATAAAAAAACTAGTCTTTGGGATGAAGAATTTCTGGAAAAAAACTATCTAGACGCGATTCAGGCATCTCCTGAGTTCAAAACCCGCGAGGGAAGGATAAAATTTCTGGACGCTCTGTCTAGCTTTGTGGCCAGAGATCAAGTTTATGTGGATAACGTTGCAAAGCTTGCAAACCTGATGAAAGACTCAGGGCTTGTATCCGCCAAGGATCTGAGAAGAGTCTTTGTTCATAAAGAATTTCAAAACGCAAGTTTCACCTATTCGACTGTTAGAAAAATGCTTGTGGGTAACGTGAACATTGATCCAAAAAAAGCAAAGCTAATAGATAACCTTATTAAAGAGAGTGAGCTTGGACCTAGAATGGCAAAAGAGTACTCTCAAATTTTAAGAAGCTCGGGACTAAGTGCTGACAATCTTAAACTTGCCATTGATAGTGGCCTTTATCTTAGAAATAACAAAGATGCGTTCAATACTTTGCGTCTTTATTTAGAATACCTGGAAAAATACGCTGGCAAAAAAATACATGCTCTAAAAATTAGATCCGCAATGAAAAACATTAACGGAATCTACGCAAAGTATAGTCCTAAGTGGTATAATGTTGAGTCTTGGTTTAAACCTCATAAGAGATTTCTAAAAAATTCTCCTGAAACATTGAGTAGAGAAGAGGCCATTCGCAATATCCTAGCAGATGCGGATGTTCCAAACTTTTTAAAAACTGAATATAAAAGAGTGCTTACAAAATCAAGACTGACCCACGAACAACTAGAGTTCGCATTGAAACATGGAATGACTTTAAGAAGAGACCAAGAGTCTTTTGAGCGCTTCACAGAGTATTTAGTATATCTAGACTACCTTCCTAACTATAAGGTCAGGCACGCTTTAAAGAATGTGGAAAAAATCTATAAATATCCATCAAATAAACGATTCTTCATTCCAAATGAGGCGCTTCCGCCTCATAAGCAGTTTATTGTGCAAAGAAGAAAAGTGAAGGATATGGAAGAGAGACGCTACAAGTCCATCACCAGAGACTTTCAATTGCAGGAAAAAGACAAGCTAATGAAAGAGCTGGATGAAATTCTAGACCTGCAAAGAAGAGGGCTTCCATACGATGAAGAGAAACTAACTCAAATAAAAATGGAAGTTAAGAAGGTAAAGCTATCCCCAGCTCTTGCAAAAAGGGCGAGAGCTCAGGCCGCGGGAGAAGCAAGCATATTTAGCAAGCTATTAAACGGCTGTAATGGCGGGGGAAGTGCTCAGCTTGAATCCGCCAAAAAGAAGTTTAAGAGGTTTAAATGGGCGCTAAGTTTCACTGGGACGCCAATATTCTATCTTACGAAAAACTGGGATAAAAAAGACGAAGACCAGTACTTCTGGGAAAAGCTTGGTCAAGAGATGGCCATGGGCTTTATGTTCACATACGCATCAAACCTAATTGTGACGAACACAGATAAAGGCTTTTGGGCAAAATATCTAGACGGCTACATAAAGTTTGGCGCGATCGATGTGGTGAGCGCAGGCTCTTATGACATGCTTTTTGGCACTAAGGGATACGGACGATATTTTCAGCAAATCTATCAAGATGGGCCTGTGAGGCCTAGTGTTATAGAAGAGGAGCTTGAAGAGTTAAAGAATAGTCCAACTTTTGAGCAAGACGTCCAAGAAATGCTAAGCTTTCTAGAAGAGAAGAGTAAATTGGCGAACACCAAAAACCTTCTTGATCAATACTTCAATCTATCCACGTTCTCGAGCCTTGATGAGGACTTCAAGATTACTCAAGAGGATCTTGAGACTGAAGAGGGCAGGGAAGTGATGCTTGAGCTTCTTGCTGAGAGAATGTACTTGGCAAATATGGGAGAGTTGCCACTGCTTCAAACAGGCAACACTGGCGCTGACCGTTGGGCCTTTTACAGAGCAAGAAACGTCTTATTTGATATCAAGGCCATGGCGCTAAATATCGCCATGTTTGAGATCATGTGTCGTGAACCTCTTGGTAAAATTGGATCTTGGGGACTTGTACTAGGTCTCCTAGTCACTGATTGGGGAATCACAGGAGATTGGACTTACGGCATGAGAAGACAGGCCATCAACCAGTAATTTTTACAAAACATGCTTGTTGTTTCCAAGCGTCCTTTAGACGTTGCTATACTTTTATTATGGAAAAGTTAGCAATGTCTATTCTTTCACTTCTCTACTTTGGAACCAAAATCTCTTTGGTTGTCTGGTTTGTAACCAAAACTTTGAGTGTTTTCTCCATTTAGCATGTAATTCTTACAAGGTTTAACCCGCCGCGCTTTTATTTCGTCCCTACTCTGGATAGCGTTTGCTCAAGAAAAAGGGGACCTATGAAACTTGCACTGTTATTTCTTACCTTAGTAAATTATTCCTTTTCGATGGAATTTGAAGATGCTGATGTCGTTGAGGTTCCAAAGTATCTGCTTTTTGAACAAAGCAGAACCAAAAGCTTTCCAAGCGTTGCTCCAAGCGCCTACGATCCAATTAATAGAGAGTCTTATCAAAAAGTCATTGTGGGAAAGGCACAGAAGGCCAGCTTTCTACAAGATTATGACTACTGGAGATATGTTACGGTATACAATGTTGTGAAAGAACAAGAGCGAGTTGCATACCTTCCATACTTTGAGGAATCTTGCCACGATTCTTCGTTCTTTATGGCGCAATGGGGAGAGAGTAGAAGCATAAAAGTTTCTTTGACTTCCACCTTGTCCGCCGAGGTGCTGGGTATAGGAGGAAGCGTGGCCATGAGTATTGAGGCGGGAGTTACTTTCTCCACATCCAGAAGAGTTCAAGCAACTCTGGGACTGCAAGCAAAGCATTACCCATACAAACTCTCTGAGAAATATGTTGGAATCACCTATATTCAGGTTTACACCGAAGATGAGAATCAGTTCGGCTATGTGACGAAGCCGGGTGGATTTGACAGGTTTAAGGAGTACCCTTACGACTTCGAGCTAAACAACCAAAATGTTGGCTTCGCCGTAAAAAGAGAGACCATAAAGATCTGCGACAACTATGATCCTTCTGCGGATAAGGTCGAAGAGGCCGCTCTTTATATAAGGTAAGGCCTACTCTAAGAGTGCTTGGAAATCTTCCATGCTTAGCTTGCCGTTGAAGAAGGATTCTTCGTCAGCGGCCATAAGATCTTTGAACAACTCTCTTTTTGAATTTTGAAGCACAAGGACTTTCTCTTCCACAGAATCCTTAATGATTGGCCTGTATACGGTAAGCTTGTTTTCTTGTCCAATACGGTAGGCCCTATCGATTGCTTGGTTTTCAACAGCAGGGTTCCACCAAGGGTCCATTAAGAAGATATAGCTTGCAGCGGTGAGGTTTAAACCAACGCCACCGGCCTTAAGGGAGATAAGAAAGACTTGAGCGTCTCCCTCTTGAAATCTCTCGACTTCGGCCTGTCTTTTCTTAAGTGTTTGAGATCCGTCAATTCTTGCGTGCTTGTAACTTCTTTCTCTGACTTTATTTTGAATAATGTCCAAGTATGTAGTGAACTGGCTGAAGACAAGCACTTTATGTCCTTCCTCAAGAAGAACTTCCAAGTTCTCCATGAGAAAGTCGACTTTAGAACTGCGCATGGCCTGGGTCTTTTGCCATAGACATAGTTGCCTAAGTTGCAGAAGGCTTTTAAGTATTTCGCTGTACTTTCTGCCTTTTTGGGCAACTTCCATACGCTTTTTAATATTTACCAATGTGGAGAGATAGTGCTCTCTCTCTTCATCTGTAAAGTTAAGGTAAACGTGGTTTTCCTCTTTTTCAGGAAGCTCAGTTAAAACCTGTTCCTTTGTTCTTCTAAGAATAAAAGGTCTTACCGTTTGTCTGGCAAGCAGGCGGCTCTTTTTATTGGAGCTTGATCTGAAAAAGCTCATCTCCCCCCAAATGCCAGGGATACTTAAATCCATTATGTTGTAAAATTCTGAAAGGTCATTTTCAACAGGTGTACCTGTAAGGCAGATTCTAAAGTTTGCTTTCAGGGTTCTTGCAGCGGTTGCGCCCTGGGAGCGAATATTTTTAAGGTGCTGAACCTCATCCATGATGAGGACATCAAACTTCATATCGGCAAAAGTTGTGTATGCCTCTTTCTTCATGACACCATAGCTTGTAAGAATGATCTTGGTGTCTTCCTTAGGCTTTTCTCTGTCAGTTCCATAATAGCAGTGAACGTCCATGTCAGAGAATTTAGCAATTTCGTTTTGCCAGTTAATAAGAATGGAAACTGGACAAACAACAAGTATGCGATCAACTTTATCCACAATGCTTTGAAGAAACATAATGGTCTGAAGTGTCTTACCAAGACCCATGTCATCAGCAAGACATGCTCCAAATTTGTTTTCGTGAAGAAAGCGCATCCAATTATAGCCTGTGGCCTGATAAGGTCGCGCAATGTCTTTAAGTTTGTCGGGTAGGGGATACTCTGGCATTTTATCCATGTTCAGAAGACGCTCACAGATCTTTTCCTCTTCTTCTGTTAAGGCCCCTTCAATTCCATGTTTTTTTAATTCAAAAAGTTCAAATATTCTTGATCTATTCAAAGTTAAAGAGAATTTGTTCATGCCTTGAGCATTTGAGCTCTCATCACCTGTGGCCTCATGCTTGGTGTATTTTTTCATGAACTTTAAAAGCTCTTTTTCTTTTTGATCTAAAAGAACAAGGCCTTGTTCTGTCACAAGGAAGTCATCATTGAACTCAGCGTTCTTGATTACTTCCAAGTCTTGGCTATTTAAAACCAGGTTAACTTCAAACCAGTCTAGGTTGGACTGTTTTCTTTCAAACTTAATGTTTGAAGTCCATGTTTTAATTTCACTTTGATTATAGAAAACTGAGACCCCAAATGGACTCAAGTCTTTGTGGAATTGTGAGATTCCACCTAGAAGTTGATTCTTTGGTATTTGAAACTGAACTTTCTTGGACTCTGCCATGAAGTTTGAGAATCTTACGGAATTTGAACTGAAAGACTCAAAGAAACTTGTGAATATTGCCATGAACTTTTTAGTGCTTAATCTGTAGAGACTGTCTGCTGAGTCGTTGGCGAATAGAATATCCCCATCAGAGTTTGCAAACTCCATATCATCCAAGATCTTTTGTCTTTTAGAGCATGAATAAAGGGACTTCTTGTAATTTTGATTTTCAAACTTTATGGATAGCATTAATTCGTCAATGAATTCATAGGTGTCGTTTTTAGAACGAAATCCATCCAGGTGGCCATTCTCACTGGTCATGAGTTTAAATATTGGCGGAGGTGTTACAAGTCTGTCTTTTTTATCAAAAAACTCTATTTCAAAGTCTAAAAATGATCGTCTTTGTGACTTATGTATTAAACATCTGAAGCTTACATCTTGAAACTCAATTTCATTTATAGGCCTGTGTCTAATTAGAATTTTAAGACTGTCGTCATCCATATATGGACTTAGAATCTTTAGGTAATCATTTAAAGGTCTAAGAATGCCTTCGCGTTGGATATTCTTTATAAGATCTTTGGCATTTGGCCAAGTATTGAAAGCGTCTCCTGTTTCCCAATCAAATAGATATAAGGACTCAAATACGCTTATTTTCTTTTTTACATTTCCCTCAGCGTTTTCAATGGAGAAGATTGGACAAAATTTTCCTTCAATGTTTGGGAAGTTTTCATATTCATCAAGTCCGTTTGCTGGAACAAGATCAAGTCTTAGTTTGCCAGATAGAGTCTTAGCAAGCGGGAAGTGGACAACCTTTCTATTGGTCAGAAGATATTGAAGAGAGGAGTAAGTGGAATTTGGTCTTGCTCCTTCCAATTTATTGGCGTTAGGAACAATCCTCCCATAATGGGTGGCATGAACGCCTTGCCCAGAAGCTGATAGCTCTGGCCTTAGGGGTCCACTCTCAGAGTCTCCAAGCTCTTTTTTCAGCGCTTCATTTAGATGGAATTTGTAAAAAAGGGCGGCAGTATGGGCGCAATGTCCTTCTTCACTCCACTGTGCACAGTCGCATGAAGATGAAACAGATCCAGCTTCTTTTTTATAACTTACTTTGCTGCGTCTTTGTTCGCCATCATTAACAATGCCGCTAATAATAAAGTAGCGATCCACATTTCCTTTCTGGAAAGAGATGTTAATACGAGCTGTTTCCAAAACTCTTTTGCCTTGCATGGCCATTTGATCTGAAAAGAAAGGGCCTCCGGCCTCTATAATATTTTGTGGAATTAGCTGATTGTAATTCATTTTACGAGTAAACCTTTATTATTGTTCAAATGGCCATTATACATGAAAAGCCCGGCCGCTTCCACCTTTGATTAGGACAATTTATTCTTGATAAAAAAGCTGGCATTAAAAAGTAAGGCCACCAAATAGGGTGATGTAGCGGTCAGTGTGATTCTTAAATTTGATATACTTCATATCGGCGCCAGTTAAGACGTCTTGGCCAAATAGTTTGAAACGAAAGTGTTGTTTAAAGAATGCGCCGAATTCAATTAAATCCTGATTAATCATGTCAAGTGGTGGAAGAAGTCCCACTTCACTTCGAAACGAGAAAGATTCAAAGCTTCCTCTTTTGGCCACCCCTGCATAAGGGACTATGGAGCTAACAAATCTAAAAACGTCTTTTTCGATATTTTGAATGTACCAAGGTTCAGAGAAACCAGCTGTGTAGTTAAGACCTTTAAGCCATTTGTCTTCATAGCTTACATTCTTTTCAAAGAGGTAGTTGTTCTCCGTTTCTCTATTTTTAACCTCAGGAAAGTATTCAAACTGAGCGTAGAAGTTTATGTATGCATCGTTTTTAAGCTTGAGCTCCATGTCAAAAGCGCCACCATAAGTGCTGAGAATATCCACTGTCACATTTGAAATGTCACTTTCCGAATACCTTATACTTTGTGCTCCTAGAACACTGTATTTAGAATCTTTTATGAGCTTTTCTTTCTTTTTAGGCTTCTCTTTCTTCTTTCCACCTGCAAGTCTTAGAAGTGCCTTTCTTTGTGGTGTGGAATTTATATAAACTCTAGGTTTAACCCGCCCATTCATCTCTTCAATATAGTTGAATCCCTGTGCTCTTTTGAGCTTCGGGATCATATAGACACTTTTAATGCTGTTGTCTTTTTCAGTTTCATCTTCGAGGTGGTTGATGTCATAAACATCTTGCATAATCCCATCTGGATCCCAAAGGGGAGTGAGGTAGATGGAGTAGATCATTGAGCTTAATAGCTGATTTTCTTCTAGATAAATAAAGTTGTCATAGGGATCTTTCTGTTCGGTTTCACAATTAAGATTGCCCTTAGTGCGAAGTTTTTCCAGTTTTTCGCTTCCACTCTTCACAAAGTACTTATAGGTAACCAAATTATCTGTGGTAATAAGAAAGTTGCAGTATTTGCTTCTAGTATGGGGTGAGGGGATTAACACTTTCTCACCTGGCGTTAGTTCGCCCAATTGAGTTAGGGTCTTATTATTTAGTTTTGCAATTTCATTCATAATCCCATCTGGTCCCCAGATGCGATTCAAGTAAATGGAGTATACCTGAGAGCTTAAAGAATTTCTTTGCTCCTTTAGTAGGTAGTATTCGCTTTCATTAGTTTGCGCTAGCGCTGAGAAAGAAAACAGAAATGTTAATATCCTTGCTATCCTTAACAATGTTTAGTCTTCCTTGACTTGATATTTTTAAATTAAGGGCCTCTATATAAAATTCATTTTATCAATTTCTGAAATTTAGTACAGAGTTTAATGGCAACTACTTGTTTTTACTTGATTAATAAGGAGTAGTTAATTGTTTCACAGGATATTCTCCTAAACCCAATATGGCTCTTGTTCCAAATTTGACGCTTACCCCTAATGTGACACAAATGGCGATAAACCGGCCTAAGAAGTTGGCGATCATAGCCGATTAAGTTGGATGGAACTATTTTCCTATGGTTCTAAAGTCTCCTTTAGTTTTTGCCCGTAAGTATTTGAAATTAATATGTATGCTTGGAAGCTATTCGTTTCAGGCTTAGAACCCTTTCAATTATTAAGCAGTTAGCACCGAAAATGTTAAGAGGTAACAAATAATTCGGAAAGCTATATGTTGAAACAAATTCCAATTGCTCTAATATTTATAGTTCTTTCTTCCTGTGGTGGAGGCGGCGGTGCTGGTGATGGCGCAACTGGCCTGGGTGTAGAGACCCAAGAGTATAAAGATAGTTTAGGCTGTGACATTGAAATCAACCAAGGCTCCACTAATATTGATTCTGTCTTAACAACTGAATGTGTCAACTTCTTTGGTGCGACCGCTCGTGCTGATGGCAAGACTTGGTCACTGTCATCAGACAATACGTGTGCTTTTGTGTCTATTGATGGAAGCAAGGTTATTTCTGGAAGTCCAAATGATGATGAAGTTGGAACTTGTGAAATGGTTTTTGACAAGTTGCCAGGTACGCAACAAGTCTCTGCTGAAATTACTATCATAAACGCTACTCCCACTTTAACAGTTAGTGATACTTCATTGCTAGAAGACTCCCCACTAACAGTCATTTTAAATGATGCCCAAGTTCAAGCAAATGAAGAAACTTTTGGAGTTTACTCGCTAGATAATGCCGCCACTACTGGAACTAAATGTTCTGACAACGGAACTCTTTCAATTGATCCAAACACTGGTGCTGTGAGCTATCACCC